>Ga0190367_1000330_pt1 | contig 35891 bp, 34 predicted proteins | sample 4872181011_MG_FD_171838 | JGI IMG/M metagenome (GOLD analysis project Ga0190367, IMG submission 171838) | Hydrothermal vent microbial mat bacterial communities from Southern Trench, Guaymas Basin, Mexico - 4872-18-10-11_MG | ecosystem: Environmental > Aquatic > Marine > Hydrothermal vents >... | reverse complement strand
TTATTAGAATTTTTTGGTATAAGGTCGACTTTAATTGAGAAGAATGGAGCTTATATCATTAGAATTTTAGCAAAGGACGTTTCGAAATTCAAAAAAGAAATTGGAGTCACAGAAAAAAGAAAGCTGAAAAGAATTGAAGAGTTCGAAAAGAGGTATGAAAAGAGTAGGAAGTTTGATTTTGTAGATAATTTCCCAGAAAGTGAATTCATATCGCGAATAATAGAAGAAACGCTAAGAAAAAGGCTTAGAACTAAGAAGAGAGTCTACGTTTGTCCTTATTGTGGAGGAGAGATGATAAAAAATGGAAAGTCATCCAGCGGAAAGCAAAGGTATTATTGTAAATGCTGTAAGAAAAGCATTTCAAAAGCCCCTACAACCAAAGTAGTAGAAAAGGTAGATTATAGAGACGCGTTAGGAAGATTTTATAAAGGATTTATACCTTGGAATAAAGGTTTATGGAAGCCTAGAAAGATTGGAAGAGAAAAATTAAGACGAATTGCTTATTCTTTGAACGTACCAAAGCTAAAGGAAATAGTCGATTCGGATGTAATGTGGGAAAAAATAGAAAAAGTTGAGAGAGTTAGGTATAAGGGTTATGTATATGATTTTGTGGTTCCTGAAACTCAAAACTTTATGGCAGGGATAGGTGGTATAATAACTCATAACACAGCTTCATTTGCTGGGCAGCAGGCAACATTTCTTAACGTAAAGGGGGTTTTCAACGTTTTAGAAGCCGTCAAAAAATGCTGGGCAAGCCTTTATGAACCAAGAGCTATTTTTTACAGAGCTAAGAACAAAGTCGAAAGGGCTAGCATAGCTGTTGTTGTTCAAAGAATGGTCAACTCAGAAAAGAGTTTTGTAATGTTTACAAGGGATCCTGTAACCGGTGAAGATCACATTATAATAGAAGCTACTTGGGGTTTAGGTGAAGAATTAGTTGGTGGAGCTATAGAACCAGACGAATATATCGTTTCAAAAGATGGTAAAATACTTTCTGTAAGAATTGGTAGGAAAGAGAAGATGAGAGTAAGGGATTGGGCTACTGATAAAACTGTTGAAATACCAGTTCCTAAAGAAAAGGTAAAAGCTCAAGTTTTAACTGAAGAAGAAATAATTAAAATAGCTCAATATGGTTTGCAGCTAGAAAAGTTTTATGGAAAACCGCAAGATATAGAAGGTGCTATAGAAAAAGGTAAGGTCTATATAGTTCAAACAAGGCCTATAACAGCAATAGGTAAGAAAGAGAAAATCGAAACAGAAGCAAAACCAATCTTAAAAGGTTTAGGAGCCTCTCCAGGAATTGCTGTAGGAAAGGTTAAAATAGTTCATGGTTTACAAGATATAACAAAAGTTGAGAAAGGTGATATTTTAGTTACTATCATGACTTCTCCAGATCTTGTACCTACGATGAGTAAATGCACTGCTATAATAACGGATGAAGGTGGTAGAACATGTTTTTCAGGAAATACACTTCTTCTCACATCAAGAGGGTTTATGAGGATGGAAGAAGTTTATAAGAGGGTAAAAAGAGGTGAAAAGATTTATATTGTTTCTTATGATTCTTCTTCTAAAAAATTGGTTTGGAAGAGGGTATGGAACGCTTTTAAGAGAAAAGCTAAATTAGCTAAAGTTGAGATATCCCCAGGCAATTTTGTTGAGGTAACATTAGACCATAAGTTTTTTGTAAGAAAGGGTAGAAGATTCTATAAAAAGGAAATTGGAAGAATTATAAAGAGAGGAGAAAAGATAGTTGTACCTTACAACTTCCCTCAAGCACCTTTCCAGCTTAATTCTAAGCATCTTTCTTATTTGCTCGGTTTAGTTATCTCAAATTCTTATTGGAGAGACAAAATAAGCCTTTACGAAGCTTTTACGTTCAAGTTAAGGCAGAGAATGGAAGGAGCCGCAGCTGTTAGCTTAGTTTCTATGAGCGCTCCTCTTTCGCTTTTCTTAGAAAGAGTTTACTCCAATTTGGATGTTTTCATAGGCATGCTTAACGAGGACAGCTTAATAAGCTTTCTGGCAGGTCTTTTTGATGGTAATGGATATCTGAAGAGAAATTCCATTTACATAAAACTTCAAACAGAAAAGGCTGTAAGAGCTGCTGTAGTCGCATGTTTGAAGTTAGGAATTTTACCTTCTGTTTATAAGAGGAAGAGTTGGAGATTGAAGATCTCCAGAAGAATAAATGAAATAACCGAAAAAAGTTTTAGATTCAAAAAGTTTTTGAGGAAGTTCGCCAATTTAGAGTTCAATAAATTTGGAATCAAGCTGGAGTACTGCGGATTTAGGAATAAAGAAATAGCATACGAGCTTGTTAAGCCTAAAAAGGTTGGAAAAGCAAAAAAAGATTTTGTCTTTAATCTGGAAGTAAATGCAAAAAGTGAAATTGATCATAACTATGTTGTGTTTACAAACTTATTTACGCCACTTCTTGTTTCTAACTGCCATGCTGCGATAGTGAGCAGAGAACTTGGAATACCTTGCGTTGTTGGAACTAAAGAGGCGACAAAATTACTTAAAGACGGTCAGGTAATTACAGTAGATGCCTATAACGGTTTAGTTTATGAAGGCGACGTTACAGCTTTGATTAAGGAAGAAAAAGAGGTTGAGAAAATTATAAAAGAATTGCCAGAAACCGTTACGCAAGTTAAAGTTAATTTGGCATTTCCTATAAGATTGGAAGAAATTTCCAAAAAAGCAGACGGGGTTGGCTTGTTAAGAATAGAGCATATGATAATTAAGTTCGGATGGCATCCAGCGAAATTGATAAAAGAGGGAAGAAAAGAGGATTATATAAACTTGTTGGTAGAGGGAATAGAGCCTATAGCAAAAGCTTTTTACCCAAAACCAGTTTGGGTAAGGACTTTAGACGCAAGAACTGATGAATTTAGAAAATTAATTGGAGGAGAAGAGGAGCCAAGAGAAGCCAATCCTATGCTTGGTTGGCACGGCATAAGAAGGAGTTTAGATGAGCCTGAATTGTTAAGAGCAGAATTCGAAGCCATAAAGAGGTTGCATGAAAGAGGTTTAGATAACGTGCATGTAATGCTTCCTTTTGTTTATGATGTTAGCGAATTAAAAAAGGCGAAAGAAATAGCTAAGGAAGTTGGTTTGCCAGAAAAAGTTAAGATAGGGATTATGGTTGAAGTTCCTTCTGCAGCTTTAACTATAGAGGAATTTTGTAAAGAAGGTGTCGATTTTATATCTTTTGGAACTAACGATTTAACTCAACTAACTCTTGGAATGGATAGGAATAACGAAAGGTTGATAGAGAAATTTGATGAAAGGCACGAAGCCGTTAAAAAATTGATAAAGTATGTAATAGACGTTTGCAAGAAATATGGAGTTGAAACTTCTATATGCGGAGAAGCTCCAAGCAATTATCCAGAATTTGTTGAATTTTTAGTTAAGTGTGGAATTACGAGCATTTCTGTTAACATAGATGCTATAGATAGGGTAAGAAGGAAAATTGCAGAAGTTGAAAGGAAAATCTTAAAAGAAATATTACATAAAGCTTAATTTTCCAGCTAGGCTAATCTATATTTTTGCCTCTTTTGAAATCTATTTGAATTCCTAATTTTGATAAGGCTCCTATTCCAATAATTGGTGGCTCAGACCAGGCGTATCCATCTCTTCTACCTCTTTAAAAGTTTGGTTAATTTTCTTTATGACTTTAGGAAACAACTACATAATTTATAAAAGGGGTACACTTCCCCCCATAGATTTTAGATAATTTCTTCATTTTCATTTACTTCTCTACACCATCAACTTATTCTTCATTTCACCTAAAGTTTTATCCAATATTTTTCACAATTTTCGGCCTTAAAATATAAGATAAATCTGACCGCACCATTCTTTCCTTTTACCTAGACTTTTGCTTATTTCTCCTTCAACCTTATGACAGAATACTTTTGGTTTGTTTAAACTTTTGTCAAAATACGCAAGTGTGTGAAAGAAAGTGACAATACCTATCTTTTCCCTCTAAAAGTTTGAGAATCCCCACTTTACTAATTGATAGCCTTTAGGTAAATTGCAATTTCTTTGAATGAATTGCTTCTTGCTTTCTTAACTTTTTGTTTAGTTAATTAGGTTATTCCATTTTTTTGCATATTCTTTTAACAGAGAGAAATTTTCCGCGATTGGTATTAGAAAGTAAACGGCTTTTTCATCTTTTTTTGGGTTTATACTTTTACTATATTTAAAAAATCCATTCTTAAACAAAAACTTTCAACATGCCCGACATTTTCCGGGAATTTAAAATTTGCCTTTAACTTCTAATATGAAAGTTCCCGGGGAATTTTTAGCATATCTTTTCCTAAGGAGTTTAAAAAGTTTTCTCTATAGAATGTATGGCGAAAGAACTCTTACTATCAGAGGAAAATTGCCTGACTCAAAAATATTACTAGCTAATGAAATAGCAGATCTCGGTTGTGGATTAAGTAGGTATTCTTTTGAGCTAGCGGCTTTGTCGAGACGAGAAGGATTTGAAGGAAAGCTTTACCTTATTGATTTAAGCTCCGAAATCTTAAATTTTCATAAAGCGTTAGTAGAGGGAAAAGATATTTCGGCCAATGGATTTGAAGAATGGAAGAATTGGATTCTTAATGGTATAAGGAAATATGGCGTTTCTTTGGACGAACTGGAAGTAGAAGTAATTCAGGCAGATATATTTAAAGACAATCTACCCAAAGCAGAGCTAGGAATATGCAGCTACGTGCTAAATTATTATCCAGCTGAATTTGTGGTTTCTGCATTATCAGAGCTTACGGAACTTTATGATAGGTTTCTTGCTATAAAACTTCAAGACGAAAATAAGATTAATTGGAGAAACTTCCCCCGAAAAAGAGTTTGGGTGTGTGGAAAAGAAAGAATAGATCTAACCAAAACTTTGAAAAGCGATGTATCTATATTTCTTGCGTTGGGAGAAGATTTGAGATGGTATAATTTAAATCTTTATATCGCCTCTTAGATGAAGAAATACTTCTTTTCCTATCCAATTTTACAGACTTCTTATTCGTCTCATTATAGCTTGTTTTATAATCGACCTAGCCACTTCCTGCACTCCTTCTATACGTTCTTCCAACGTTTCATAATTAACTTTCATCTCTTTCAAATACTCTTCTAATCTATATTCTTTTCCACTTAATATCCCTGGACAAGAAATGTCGAGATAGAAATATCCTTCTGGTGCTAACGGGAGAAATACTATGGGATACATTCTGCATGCCCATGGTCTGTGTTCATAGATAGAGCAACTATCCCCATCCCAAAAAACGCAGTAACCATTTCTTCGCTTTATTTTATATCCTGGCAACCTCTTCAGATTACCCTCAGGCGTTAGAAATGAAAAAATAGTCGGTTCTATTTTCTTTCTTAATTCCTTTTCTCCTATGAAATCTCTTAACCTTTCTATATCATTCTTGCTAAGCGGAAATTCTAATGCTTGGCAACATTCGCCGCAATGTGTACATTTAAACCTGAAACTGGCACCTTCTTTTAATGCTAGTAAAAGATATCCTCTTACCATGCTAGTTTGGACCCATACAATTTCAGCTTGCGGATAAATTTTTCTTAGCATTCGAAGGAGTGGTTTTGCTATATCTATTTCATCAATTTCCATGTTCACTTTTAAAATAGTAACAGATTTAAAAGCTTCATTTGTTACTAGTTATTCCTTCTTCTCGTTGTTAAAATAAGAGTCATCTAATTTTAACGAAAACTAAAGCATCTATATCTCCGTGCTTTATTTCAATTATCTTATCAAAACCCAAATCTGGAACCAAATTTACCCTTCTTTTTGCAGTTATAAAAACTAGTTTTTTCCAATCGTATTTTATAAGATTACTAAAGAATTTTTTGTAAGTCTCTTCTAATCCTCTTTTTGGAGTTCTAATACCGAAGGGTAAATCGGTAACTATAACATCATAGTTTAATTCTAATTCGCAAGCATCTGCTTTGAAGAATTCTATTTTAGCTCCTGCTTCTTCTGCATTCTTTTTAGCAAACTCAACTTCTCTCAAACTTATATCAGAGCCATAAATTTCCAATTCTTCTCTGCTTTCTTCTCTAGAACTTTTTTCTACTAGCTTAAAAAATTTCTGTCTATCTAAAAAGAAGAATTTTAAGAAGTCAAAGCTCCTAAACTTTCCAGGAGGAATTTTGTTAAGATAAAGATATGCTTCTATAGGTATAGTGCCACAGCCACAAAACGGATCTATAAATCTTTCGTTTTTCTTTAAATCAGCTAATCTTATCATTCCATAAGCTATGGTTGATTTTAGGGGTGCCCTAGAAGGAAACTTCCTATACCATCTCTTATGAAGGGATTGTTCTCCAGTGGTGTCGATTCCTATAAAGAAATTATCGTCTCTTACTTCTACTCTTAAAATTATGTTTGGATTATCTAAGTTTACCTTTAATCTTACCCCTTTTGATTGTAAGTAAGAATCTATAACAGCTTTTCCAGCATACCTTGCTATATCTAAGCTAGTAAAATTATGGGTTCCAAATCTTTCAGCTCTTATAGCAAAAGTTTGGGTTGGGTAGATATATTGCGTAAAATCTAAGGATTTAATCTTTCTATAAAGTTCTTCCAGATGCTTAAAGTTGTCATGCAAGAGGAGTATTAATATTCTGTTTAGCGAGCGGGAAAGGTAATTTAGAATAAAAATATCATCTTCCTTTCCTTTGAATATTATCGCTCCTTTATGATGAATTTTGGCTCTATTTCCAGTCAACTCAAGAACTTCTTGAATAGCTATTTCTTCTAATCCAGGATCGCATGTAGCTAAAAATTGCATTTTCTCAAATTGTTATTACTCTAAAAACCAAAAATTAAATGATGAAATTCGATGTAATTGGAGTAGGTTGTTTAACAGTCGATATATTTGCTGAATCTAGCGTTTTAATAGTTGAATTTAAGAAAGCAAAAAAGGAAACTTTTATAGCTTTGCCAGAAGGAAAAATGCTTTCACAGATAATAGTTAGAACTGGAGGCTCTTCAGGTAATACAGTTGCTTACCTTTCTAAACTTGGTTTAAGATGCGGCTATTTTACAAAGCTTGGGACAGATTATTTTTCAGATTTTCTAATAGAAGATTTAAAAAGCTTCGGAGTTGACGTTAGCAGAATAATAAGAGTTAAAGGCTTGGAAGCCGGAAAAAGCATTATAGTTTCTAGTCTAGGCTTTAAAGATACAGCCTTGCTAGTAGATCATGGAGCTGCTGATAAGCTTACAAAAAAAGATATAGAAGAAAATTTGGATTATTTGCTTTCGACCAAATGGCTCGATATATCAAGCTTTACTAGCAAGGAAGCAATAGAAGCAATCGAATTTCTAGTAAAAAAAGCTAAGAAGGAAAATGTGAAAATATTTTTTGCTCCAAGTAGGACCATGATATCGACTTTTAGAAAAGATGCTTTAAAGTTAATGAGATATGCTGATGCATTCTCTATGAACGAAAGAGAAGCAGCTTTGTTAAGTGGCAAGGATAATCTTGCTGATATGTTAAAATTTTTCAAGAAAATGAAAATTCCTTATTTTTTTGTAACTAGAAGTGCTAAAGGTCTTGTTTGCTTTTACAAAAATAAATTTTACAAAATAGGAGCTTATAGAGTAAGAGAAGTTAAGAATACAACTGGTGCTGGAGATATAGTTGCTGCATGGTTAATTTACGGGTTAATTAAAAAAATGGATGTAAAAGATATCATGAATTTTGCATCGGTTGCCGGAGCGTTTCATGTTAAAAAAGACTATATAGGTGCGAAAGATGGTCTAGCTTCTTATCACGAAATAAAAAGATTTCTTGATAGAGTAAGAAATTTACCTGTGAGAACTTTACGGGTATAAAAATTAACGTATGGCATGTTGATTATAGATCTTCTAAATCGAGAATGGCTATTCTCAAGCTTAGTTTTCTTTCTAAAAGATTAAGAGTTTCTTTCTTTGGATTTGTAAATTTCTTGTTGAAGCTCTTCGAGTTCTTTTAGCAGATATTATATCAATCAATTGTTACCCGAAAGTTAAATTCTTTGCTAAGCCTCGGCCGGGATTCGAACCCGGGACCTCTTCCTTACCAGGGAAGCGCTCTACCAGCTGAGCTACCGAGGCCCAACAATTTTAATTCCTATTTACCCTCTAAAAAATTTAGGCAGACGAAAGGAGCATCTAAGTTATCCCCTGATACGAGAAAAAGTGTCATGTCATGCAATTTTATATAACAGCGTTATAAAAACTTAATGAAAAGTAGATAAACAAAAAAGATTGTTTTTGGATATTTTCCTAAGATAATTTATGGGAACTTGTAAAGTTTGTGGTAAGACTGGGTTAATTTCCACATTCATTTCAGTTTGCAGAAAATGCATTTTAGAGCAGTCTGATATGGTTAAAAAGATTTTGGAAGAAGCTCATAAGAAAAGCAGGGAGAAATTTGGTTTACCCTATCCTATACCAAAAGATCCTAATGGAGTTAAATGTGGAATCTGCGGAAATGAATGTGTAATAGGAGATGGAAAATTTGGATTCTGCGGTTTAGTTAAAAATGAAGGAGGTAAGCTTATAAGATTGGCTGGAACTGCAGATAAAGGTTTGCTTGAATGGTATTACGATCCGCATGTTACAAATTGTGTAGCTTCTTGGGTTTGCCCTGCAGGTACTGGTTGTGGCTATCCGAAATATGCAAAATCAAGAGGACCTGAAATAGGTTATTTCAATTTAGCCGTTTTTTATGGAGCTTGCAATTTTAATTGTCTTTTTTGCCAAAATTGGCATTTTAAAGAATTGACTAAAAATTTATCTCCTCTAGTTTCAGCAAAGGATTTGGCAGAAAAAGTTGATAAAAGAGTAACTTGTATTTGCTTTTTTGGTGGCGATCCAGGCCCTCAAATCCTGCATGCTATAGAAACTTCCAAAATCGCTTTAAGGAAGAAGAAAGGCGATATATTAAGGGTTTGCTTAGAAACTAATGGGAATTTAAATCCTAAGTTGCTAGAAGAATTTGCTGAGTTAGCTTTTCATTCTGGTGGAGTTATAAAGTTTGATTTGAAATGTTTTGAAGAAAAACTTTCCTTTGCTTTAAGCGGAGTTAGTAATAGAAATACCTGTAAGAATTTTAAAATGCTTGCTAAAATGCATAGGGATAGACCCAAAGTTCCCTTTTTGCATGCTTCCACTCTTTTAATTCCTGGCTATGTTATGCAGGATGAAGTCGATAAGATAAGCAAATTTATCGCTAAGTTAGACCCTTCAATTCCCTATAGCTTACTAGCCTTTTGGCCCACTTTTATGATGTCAGATTTGCCTTTAGTAAAAAGGGAAGATGCAGAAGAATGTTTAAGAATCGCTAAAGAAAATGGTTTGGAAAGGGTTAGGATTGGGAATTTACATTTATTAGTTTAAAAATTGTATAACGATAAGTTTTTAAAATTTAAGGGAAATGTGTAACTGATGAATTTAAAGGAGGCTCAACTTATAAGGACTCTTTATAAAATAGAAAGAAAAGTAGCTTATCCTATAACGCTTTATACCTGTAACGAAGAAGAATTGAAAGTGAAAACTGGCAGCATTCTTACAACAGAATCGGAAGTAGAGTACGAAATTAATCTAATGGATCTCTTACTTGCTGCTTATTGTTGTGACGTTCCTATTTTGCTTGTAGGTGGTACCGGAGAAGGTAAGACTTATTCCGTTAAAACTTTTTCATACATATTATTTGGCAATGAAGGGTACGTTGGAATGAGATGCAGCTCCGGCACACTTCAGTTTAACCCTCTACAACCATTTATAACATCAAGAATAGAAAATGGCATACCAATTATAGAGCCTGATGTAGAAAAGTGTAGGAGAGTTCAAGCAATTTTTATAGACGAATTAAACAGGGCAGAAACTAATCAACTTTTGCAATTAATAGATGGAAATGTAGAAATAGGTGGAACTACTGTTGAGATTGGTGTGAAGATTAACGAGAAGGAAATAAAAAAGCCATTAATTGTAGGCGCTATGAACCCACCAACACCAGGCTATACAGAAACTGTGCAATTGGATCAGGCTGTTAGAAATCGTTTTCTACAAATAGAAATACCCTCGATTGCCCAAACGGCTGGGCCAGCTTTGTCTTTTTATTCGCAAAAGTTAATGGAGCTCCACCTCGAATTGCTTGAGTCGCTTGACTATAGAGGAGAAAATTGGCTAAAAGATGTGGCGGATTTGGCAAAGAAAATTAATGAAAAAATAACTTTTCAGTATGGGGCGCTTAAAATGGTTGATATAGTTGTTCAAGCCGTTAGCGGAGATTATTTCAAACAATTTGAAAGAGAAAAAGAAATAGTCAAACAAATTTCCTCTGAAATAGGAAGAGATGTATATTTTCCAAGTCAATTAGAAAGAGGGACTGAGATGAAAGAGTTAGAAAAAATAGTGAATAGTTTTGAAGAGGTTCCATGCAGCAATAGAGATGTTGTTTATTTTACGCATCTTACTAAGATAATCGAGTTGATAAAATACTTTAAAAGTTTATGCAGAAGTTCTGAAGAAAGAAATAAAATTCGTGTTACACCTGAGACTGTTGCTATAGCTGCTATAATTTATTGGAATGGAAAAGGCGGAGAAGACGTAACACAGCTTGTTAAGACCGCATATGTTGCATATAATAAGCTATGTGAGCGCTTTTCTTCGATTGCAGGAATGAATAGAGAAGATTTAAAGAGAGAGGGTATACTAAGACCTCTTATAATTGAAGAAGGTATAAAAAGAGGAAATCTCGAAAATGTACTAAACGTTTGGGACGCTTGGAAGGGAGTAAAAGAAGAACCAGGTAGCTTTTCACATTTAGTATTAGCAAGAACAACCGCTACACTTGCTTTGTTTACAGGTTTTTGCAAAAGAATGGAAAGGGAAGTTCAAAGAATATTAAATAAATTAAGAGGAAGGCCTTTAGAAGCTTACAAAGAATTAGGTAAAATTTACTATGCTAATGAACACTTATTGCCATCAATTTATTCCAGACTTAGAATCATATTTCCATGTTAGAGGAAGCTTTTAAAAGGGCTGAAAGTTCTTGGAGAAAAGTTTTGGATAATCAATTCCCTCTTTTTTCCCCTACTCTTGATTTTAAAGTGCAGGATGGCAGGGAAGATAAAATGTGGTACTTTGCCACTGATTGTAAAAGAAATGTAAAAGCACATATTTACAACAGGGGAAAGCTTGAAAACCTTCTAAACCAAGCTAGAGAAAGGTTATTTAATGGAGAGCCGCTCGATAGATTGGAAGAAGAGCTTTTTAAATATCTTTTACTTCATGAATGTCCAGGGCATTGGTTTTATTCACCTGAGAGTGTTGAAGACAGAAAGAGGTTAAGCGAGGCAATTTATAAGGGGATTTTAAAAAGGGATAGGAATAAGAAGACGGCTTTCAAAAAAGCGGCGAACGTAAGAAATCTTGTATTAGATATAATAGCCGATACGCAGATATTTATGGAAAAAAGTTTTAACTTAAGAGACGGTATAATACCCCTTTTTGATGTTGTAGAAATAGCTTTTCATAGAAGAATAGACCCATCAAATGCTCTTTATGGTCTTTCTAGAATAATTTATAGTCTATTCTGCGCAGAAGATGAATTAAGAAAATTTTATTTGCAGTTCTTTGTGCGTGCAACACCGCTTTCTAATACCGAAGAAAGAGCTATAAGAATGTTAAAGGCTTTGGATTTAAAGATAAGAAATTTAGATTCTTTGATTAAAAACTATAGCTCAGTCTTAAAGGCTTTGGTAGATAACTTAAGCAATAGAGATAGAAGGTATAAAGTCATTGAAGATTTCTGCTATGAAATTGCAGATTTAATTCCCTTGGATTTTAGAGTTGGTAGACCTTCAGAAAATGGTGGTGGAAGCACTTCTGATCTGCTAACAGATCTATTAGATGTACTAGACGACCAGGAAATAAATGAACTCCTTACTGAATTGTCGTCAGAGAAAGACGAAATATCAGAATTTGCAGCTGATGAATTTTATAAGAGGAATTCGGGGGAAATAGACATAAAATCTCCAATTCCACAAATTCGGTCAAAAGTTAAAGGGGAGAGGAGAAAATGGAAGCTAGTAAGATCAGAGGTGCTATCTGCTGAAGAATTGTCAAAAAAATATGATATACGCTCTCTTATCCAATTTCAGGCGTCGACTGGTTTACCTACTCTAATAGAAATTTCTCCCGGCATATGGAGAGTTATGGAATACAAGTTAAAGACAACACCCCTTCGCACCTATACATGGGAACCCCAAGGAATTATATTGCCATCTTACGTAGTATTCTGGGTTGATAGCTCAGGAAGCATGCGCGTAGGCGGGAAGGAAGGATTTGAGAGTTATGTTGGTTCTAGAAATAAGTACGATAGACTGATGAGAGTGATGTATGGATTATTAAAAGGGCTTTACAAAGCTAGTAAAGCAATGGAAAGGGATGTAAAAGTTGGAGTGGTGAATTACTCAAGCCAAAGCATATGGAGTGGTTTCTATTCGTTAAGCAAGGTTTTCGAGAGTTATTCTAATCCTTTTAAGAAGATATTATTGAACCCTCAATGGGGTGCTACAGAAATAGAGCCTAAGGTTGTTGACGAAGTTGAAACGGAAATCGACGGGAATTGCATACATGTTATAATTAGCGATGGCGATCTTCAGAGTACTGCTGATAAGGTTATAAAAAGATTCAAGGAAATAGCTTCTAAGAAAGATAGAGCAATAGTTTTTGTTGAAATAAGGGATAGCGGAATTTTTGGAGAAAAAATGAAAGAGCTCTCGTGGAAAAATAAAAATGTTTATTTTCTGCACGTCAACGAAATCGAAGAAATCCTTGGCATAAAAGGGATTTTAATTCAATACCAAAAGATTTCTAAGTTTTACGCTTAGTGAAATAATATGAGTATAAGGGTAGAAGAATATAAAGAACCACGGAGAGAGGACGAACTTAATGAAAAATGTAAAGATGAGAAGGGAAATGAAGGGCAGCATGCTGGAAGAATCGACCCAAATTTAGAAAGGAAACTTTACGAGTCATTACTTAATGAGATTGGTGTAGCAGAAATTCTTTACGATCTAGAAAATAATGATCTTATAAAAGATTTACCTCTTGATGCCCTTAGGTTTTTAGTAGCTAGACTTAAAGCAGAATACAAATTTGGTCCTGGCTACGTTGGGAAAGGCAGATTGGATGTAAGAGGCGATTTAACCGAAAAAGACATTAAGGAGTTTTTTGAAAAATACGGAAAACCAGCAGTGAGAACTTGGGCTAAAGAACTTGAACCATCAGATTTTGTTAAAATAGGAGAAATTGGAAAATTTTATAAGAAGTTAAGATGGAGAAGGGTATATTATTGTGATGAGTTTAGGTATCCCTCCTACTATCCAGCTTTAATTTTTCAAGATCCTAGAGAAAAATTAGTGGCACTTCTAATATTGAAAGTAGCAAGAGAAGATGGAAAGTGTGGGTATAGAGATATACTCTCGTTTAAAATTTTAAGAAAAGTGGAAGAATATACAAGATTTCCTCCAAAAGAAATATTTCGAATCGCGGAAGAGCTTGTGAAATTTTACGAAAGATGGAAATCTGTGTTATGATACCAATTTTATGCGATTCAACAGGAACTTTTTAGATTGGATTTAAAAATTTTATGCTCAATTCTAAATTGTATGAGTATAAAAGTAGAAGAATATCAACAACCACGTATTGAAGAAAAACCAAAAGAAAAATCTGAAGAAGAAGGCAGCAAAGAAGAAGGTGTTGAGGTAGGAATTGACCAAACTAAAGAAAAAGAACTTTATGATTTACTATTAGATGAACTTGGTATTTTAGAAACCCTCCAGAAGGCAAAAGAAGTAGGACTTATAGACGAAGAGCTTCCTGTCGATGCCCTTAGATTTATAGTATCTAAATATAGCTTGGGGTTGAAAAAAGATAGGTATGGCGGACATGTACTTTCCCTAGAAAGCAGATGGAGTGAAGAGAATTTTGCGGAGTTTTTGAGGGAATATGGAAAGGGTGAAGCAAAAGATTGGGCCAAAGAACTTGAACCATCGGATTTGCTGGACGTGATAGATATTAGAGCATTTTATAAAGGTTTATCGGAAGAGAAGGAAATTTCCTATTATAATCTTTATTATACGTGCTCTTTAATCTTCGAGGATCTTAGGGATAGGTTAGTTTCGCTCACCCTTCTAAAAATAGCTAAGGATCTCAATCCAAACACAAGAATATTCTCTGAAAGTTCACTCCTTTCATTTGAAGTCCTAAGAAGAACTTGCCAGTATACTGGGGCTTCCATAAAGGAGGTTCTACCCGTAGCAAAAAAGTTGGCGAAATTGGCTGAATACCTTTAAGAATTGCTAACTTTACCACTTACTGATTCTTTTATCTCAATCACTAATGAATTTTTTAAGTTTTGCGATTAATTCTCGAATGTGAAGCAGTATAGCACCTCTATCAAAGCGTTTGGCTAAAGACTTAATAAGTAGGGATTTCGATAAATGTTGCGCTTCCAGTGGCGATTGAATTTATTTGTACTCCTCTACATCGACTTTACTAGTTTTCATGCTTCTCTTTTTAGTTTCATTTTGCGTTTCCATTCGAGGAATGCCTCCCAGGAAGATGCAATTTTTATTCCTTTTTCCTTATCTTTCAATAATTCCAGGAATTCATCTACAAGCCATGGGTCTAAACTCTCAGCAACGTCTCCAATCTTCCAGGCTACATAGCTTTCAAGTCCAAGTTTAGCATATTCTTTTATTATTGGAAGTGTACGCTCATATGTTTCGCAAATGAATTCTACTTTTGTTGTAAGAAGAGAACGAGAAGTTTTAGCAACATAACTTAGTTGGGATGCTATCACAGCTCCTATGGAAGGTTCACCATCTCTAGCAGGCATGTTGACATATAATTCAATAGTTTCCGCAGCCTTTCGAATCAACTCCTCGTCTCCTATGTAGATGAGATCTTTGATAGCCAAAGCAATTATTCCTATATCAGGACTTTCAGCATATGCTTTCAGAGTAGATATAACAGTAGAATCCCTAAACATTCTACAACCAAATCTTACAAGCTCTGGGTCTTTTATTTCTGCTAAATCTTTAAGCCTTAAAGCAATTTCTATTTTAACTTGCGGGCTGTCATCATATGCCTTCAACGTTTCAAGGACATCATTAAAAGCTTCACCTCTTAAGAGGTTACTTATTTCCTTGAGCTTTTCATATGCCATTTTTTCATCCGTGATTACTAAATAGTGAAAAAAAATATAAAAATTTTACTCTTAACATGCACTCTATTGATTTTAGTAGCATAAAGTTTAACTATTTTCTTCTTTTAAGCCCAAAACCTATAGATAGGATAAAAATAGCAAGTAATATAGCTATTAAAAACGGTTCGCTAAGACCTTTTGGAAAAGCTAAACCAAAAAATCCAGTTCTAGAAGCTAATATGCTACCAATTCCTACTAAGGAAAGAAATGCTATAGCAATTCCCATCAGTTTAAGTTCCTTTAAACGAGTTTCCAATTTTTCTAACGTTTCCTCGCCTGGCATTTTAATTGTGTAAAATAATTCTTTGCTAGCATCGTAAAGTGATTTTAGTTCAGGTAGTAAATATTCGTCCTCAGTAAGTGCTTTTATGTTATAAAGCGGAAGTTTTTCTAACCTTGCGTGAACCCTTCCTGCTAAAACGAGGAACCTTATAACCGCTTCAGCTGCTTTTCTTACGTAGGTAGACGTAGATCGGAGAGACTTCTCTAACTGCCTATAAACTGTTTCCTCTACCTCGTTAACAGGAATTTGTTCCTTAGGAGACATCTCTCTAACACTATCGAAACCTGCATAAAATATTGTGCACACAGGATCGAAGTTTAATCCAGAAAGACATTTATCTAATTTTTTGTGTAAATTCTTTAGGTTCTCTGCGTATACAGTCCACCTTTCCGCTAGATCCTCTCTTTTTTCGGCTATTTCGGTTAGTAAGCCAAAATAATTTCTCAAAGTATTTATTATAGATTCCAGATAGCGAGAGAAGCCGTATATTTCGGGCTCTTTCATTAACTTCTCCACAAAATCGCGGAAGACATCTTGCTTAATGGGGTCATAAAGTTTTTCTTCGATTTCCCTCAATACATCACTTCGGTGCTTATACACAAATAAATTATTTCTTCTTTTGTTTTTTATTTGCTTCAAATCTTCTAGAAAGTAAGTAAAAGAGAAAAATATTAGCGCTTACTTTTTGACTTAAAGATCGAATCTATCAATTCCTTTTGCTGTTTTGACCATTCCTCTATTTTGGTTTTCTTTAACCATTTAACATACATATCGATAAATCTTTTTCTCTCTTCAATCATTTGCTTTCTAATTCTTTCTAGTTCTTTTTTACTAATTTTTATATCTTCAATCCTAACCATTCTTTAACAATTCTCTTCTTTATTTTGAGTTTTTTTTTATGGTTTTAATTAGAAGCTTTTTATCGATATTTTCTTCGAAAAGCTTGTACAAAAATCTTGCATCCTCCAAATCTTTCAAACTACCTAAAAATAATTTATAAGCAATCTGGATTTCCAGAGGAGAAATTGGCAATTCCTTTTTTTCTTAATTTTATCTTAATTTTATTTTTCAGTGTAAATTCGTCAATCTTGTTTTTAACTTTTCTTATCTCAACATTTGGTATAAAAATTCTAGTTTTGGCGAATCTTAACCCAATACCTTTTTTTAAAGAATTGTTCATAAGCTTCGTTTTAGATTAGAAGTATTAAGGCAGTAAAATTTACTTTTCTTTAGAAAGTTCCAGAAAACCTTAAACTTTTTCTTGCTAATACTTTCTACCAGGACATCAATATCTTCAGTAATTCTGCTTCTTCCAAAAACTATCGGTACATAACCCGAAACTATTACATAATTTATGTTTGCCCTCTCGAGAATTCTTGAAAAGGAAATTATCAATTTATCAAGAGCTGTTAATTTCTTTTTGCTTAAGTCAATCATGATTTAAGTTTGTCTTAAAAACTCTAAATTTTTCAAGGTGTATGAAACTTAGATTAACTAAATAAGGGTGCTTAAATTTTCTAGTCTTTACTACATAATCTGATCCAGAATTTATAGAGACCTACCTGAGCATTAGAAGTAGCTAAGCATGCCCCCGCCGGGATTTGAACCCGGGTCTGCGGCTTTCTTTCATCTTCTTTCAAACCTTTCTGTCGAAAGGCCGCCATCCTTGGCCGGGCTAGACGACGGGGGCTCAGAATTTAATTGGTACACTTCTTTTAAATTGTTTTTAAAACAAAAACTATATGTTTATAAGCTTTGACCCTTAATGTGCTCTTATGGACTATAAACCATATAGATTGGCTTTACTTCCAAGTGAGAAGGAAGGAAGATATAAAGCTTTAATCGTAGTTCATCCACGCAGATCCTTATGGGAGAAAATTTACATAATCCAGCACCATCCGTCACAAGCGGATAAGAAATTACTCCGTTCGATTGGTTTCGAAAATCCTGACGAAATGAGAGTTTTGCGAATTTTTACTCCACGAGGAAAGCAGATGCTATTTTACGTTTCTGGCTATAGTAGGTCAGAATTTAGGGGAGTAGTTCAATGGGGAGCTTATCAAAGACCAGTGTGGCTTGATTGTGTGATCGATTCTAGCAATCTTCCACCCACCGAGCTTGTAATTCCAAGAGAGGATTGGTTAAGGTTAAAAGGCGAGAGTAAAAACGTTCTATACAAAGAAACTCAAAAAAGAACGTTACATCTAAGGATTCCGGATGAATGGTTTGACAATTTACTAGAAAGTTTGGAAAAGTGGTAAATTTTAAAAATCTTGTTTGATAGTTTGAATATAATGGAGCTTTATCAACTAAACTTGCTTGAACCAGTAAATTTTGCTTTTCTTACAAGTTTTATTTCTCTTTTCTTCGCTGCCTGTTTGATTTACCACGTTCTTAAGAAGAAGGAAGGAAAACCAAAAATGGTAGAAATTTCAAAAGCAATAAGAGAGGGAGCAAAAGCTTATCTAACTACACAATTTAAGGTTATGCTAATTTTTATCATCATCCTTTCTGGAATTTTATACTATGTTATAAATTGGCAAACTGCTTTAGGATTTTTTGTTGGCAGCATATTTTCTGCTTTAGCTGGTTATATAGGAATGAGCGTTTCCGTAAGAACTAACGTAAGAGTTGCTAATCTAGCCAGAAAGGGTTTACCAGAAGCTTTTAAATTGGCTGTAAGAGGGGGTGCAGTTACTGGATTTTGTGTTGCTGGTTTATCTTTATTGGGAGTAACTTTATTTTACTTTTTGTTTAAAGATCCTAATTTAACAGTAGGTTTTGGTTTTGGAGCGTGTTTAGTTTCTCTATTTGCAAGAATAGGAGGAGGAATTTATACTAAGGCAGCTGATATAGGAGCTGATCTAGTAGGAAAAGTTGAAAAGGGTATACCTGAAGACGATCCAAGAAACCCAGCTGTAATAGCTGATTTAGTAGGAGACAACGTTGGAGATTGTGCAGGAATGGCTGCAGACCTTTTCGAAACTTTTGCAGTTACTCTAATAGGTGCAATGCTTTTAGGTCATTTGCTTTTTGGTAGTGGAAATTATGTAACTTATCCTTTGCTAATAGGTTCTATAGGAATTTTAGCTTCAATAATAGGAGTCCTTTCAGTAAGTTTTAGGGGTAGCATAATGAAATCTCTTTATATCTCGCTTGCAATTACTGCATTTTTATCTTTAGTAGGTTTTTATTTCGTTACCAAACAGTTTGTTGATTTTAAATTGTTTTATTGTTCAATAGTAGGAATTTTTGTTGCAGTAGGTTTGTTTGCAATAACTGAATACTACACTTCAAAAAAATTTAAACCTGTAAAAGAAATAGCAACAGCTTCTAAAGCTGGGGCTGCAATAAACATATTAACTGGGATTTCAAAAGGGATGGAAAGCGTTGTTTTGCCAACTCTCTTGATATGCATAGCAACTCTAATAGCTTATTATTTTGGTGGAGTTTATGGAATAGGAATTGCTACGATGGCGATGCTTTCCCTAACTGCTATGATAATAACCTTGGATTCGTACGGTCCTATTACCGATAATGCTTCTGGAATAGCTGAGATGGCAGGATTACCTAAAAGAGTTAGAAAAGTAACAGATGCTTTAGATGCCGTTGGAAATACGACCAAAGCAGTTACTAAAGCTTTTGCTATAGGTTCTGCAGCTTTAGCGGCTTTAACTTTATTTGCAGCATTCCAACAAGAAACTAAGCTACCAATAGAAGCATTTACTATAGCAAATCCAAGAGTTTTAGTCGGTTTATTCGCAGGAGCTTTGGTTCCATTCTTATTCTCCTCTCTTTGCCTAAGTTCAGCAAGTAAATCTGCTTTTCTAGTTGTCGAGGAAGTAAGAAGACAGTTTAAGGAAATTAAAGGTTTGCTAAGAGGGAAGGCTAAACCTCTTTATGGAAGATGTGTTAGCATAGTTACAAAAGCTGGTTTGAAAGGAATGATGTTGCCAGTATTACTAGCTTTAATTTCACCTCTTGCTATAGGTTTTACACTTGGAGCAAAAGCCTTGGGCGGTTTGTTACTAGGAACTATAATAACTGGATTGCTTTTGGCTTTACAAATGGCAACTGGTGGAGCAAGCTGGGACAATGCAAAGAAATTTATAGAAGAAGGTTATCTTGGTGGCAAAGGTTCTCCTGCCCACAAAGCTTCCGTTATAGGAGATACTGTAGGAGATCCTATGAAAGATACTGCAGCACCTGCTATAAATCCTTTAGTTAAGGTAATAAATACAATTTCCATAATATTTGCAGCTTTGATAATGCTATACGCTATCTTATGATAAGCCTTTTTCTTGAAAAATTAATGTATACTGGAGCTCTGGAGAAGGCCTTTTACGATGAGAATTTTTCTGTTGAAGAAGTAAAAAGGTTAGGAGAGGAAGGTATAGCTGTTTCTCAAAGAATTTCAGGACTAGGTGGTCTGGTAACTAATTTTTACTCTAAAGGTTCTTTGATTTCAATGGGAGATGCTTTAATTCCATTTCTTGGAAAAGTAAAAGTTTTATGCATAGATCCAGGACCAAGCTTATTACGGGTATCTGTACCTATAGAAAAATGTCCTGTTCCTGCAGTAGTTGGAGTTAAGGAAGATGGAACTTTTGTTTATAAGTTTTATCTTTGTAGCTTTTCTGAGCTCGAAGAAGCAGTTAACTGGCTCGAATATATGGAAAAGACACTAAAATGGTAAAAGTTATTAGGTGGATTTCTAAAGCTGAATTGAGACAAACTGTTAAAAAAATTATAGCAAACGATGGTGTAATAGTATATCCTACGGATACAGTTTATGGTTTAGGAGCAAATCCATTCAGTAAAAAAGCTGTAGAAAAAGTTTTTTCTATCAAAAAAAGAAGTAAAAATAAGCCAATACCATTGCTTATCTCAAGGCTAAAATATCTCAAGAAAATAGCTTTTCTGAACAAAATAGCTAAAAAACTAATAAAAAAATTTTGGCCGGGTCAACTTACCTTAGTTCTAAAAAGAAAAAATGTTCCAGATTGGATAACATGCGGTCATGATAAGGTAGGCGTTAGGATACCAAATCATAAATTATGCATTTTTATAATAGAAAGTTGCGGAGGAATCTTAACCGGTACTAGTGCTAATTTGTCTGGCAAAAAAACTCCTGCTAGTATCAAAGAACTCTCTCCTCAAATTTTTAAAAGAGTAGATTTAGTAATAGATGCAGGCCCATGTCCTGTTAAAATGCCTTCAACGGTTGTAGATGTATTAGAAAATGGGGTGAAAATTTTAAGAGAAGGCCCGGTTAGCAAAAAAGATATAGAAAAGGCTTTAAAATTTAGCTTTTGATTTTAAATGTGTACACTGAACTCTATGAGTCGATTGTAAAGGCTGACATTGCAAACAAGCTAATCTTATATTTGAGAAAAGCAGTAGAAGAGGAAGATAAATTGGCATGTAAGGAATGTTTATTAAAACTACTTCCAATAATAGATGAGGGAGTAAGAAGAGGCAAATTAAGAACTTTAACTCCTAAATTATTTATCAATTCTTTTTATGATCTTTGTAAAAGATGTGTTGCCGGCGTTTATTTCGGAGTTCAATTTCCTTGGGAAGATGTAAGAAATTTGCTTGATTTTCTCTCGAGAAACAAGGAAATTTGCAAGAAAGAAGTTTTCGCTAGACACCTATCTTTTTTAGAAGGAAGACTTCTACAGTGGTTTAATTTTATAGACCCAATCATTCATTCTTACCATAGAGATTTGATAATAGTGGCGGTTATGTGTGGAGCTGCGGAGCCAGCTTTTTTGCTTTCGTACAAATTCAACGGGAAGTTCTTACCTTTAAGGTTTTCAAAATATAAATGGAAGGATAAAGAAGTAAGAAGATACCCTTGGCAAACCAATGATTATCTTCTTAATTTGCTAAAAGGTAGAAACGTTTGTATAGTAGAAGATTACAGGAAATCAGGAGAATCTTTAAGTGAAGTTAGCAAATATGTAGAAAATTTTAAGCCATCTACTATCTTAGAAACAGCTGTAATCGATAGGAGCTTCAAGAATAAAGATTTTTATCTTAACGTAAAATTCTTAGAATAATTGTGAAAGGATTTGTATACCAAGTTGTAAAAGAAGCTTCTAGATTGTTGATTAAGAACTTTGGAAGATATAAAGAAAAAAGAGGTTTAGCAAAAGAAGTTGTAACTAAAATAGATAAAGCTATCAATGAGCTTTTAGTAGAGAAATTGAAAAACAAGTATCCGTTTAATTTTCTTTCTGAAGAACTTGGCTTTATAAATAACAAATCTGAATTTACTTGGGTTATAGACCCTTTAGACGGCACTGCAAATTTTGCTGTTGGAAATCCATTTTTCTCTATATCCATAGCCTTACTTCACGAGCAAAAACCGATTTTTGGCTTAATTTATGCGCCAATTTTAAAGGAATTATACCTTGCTGAAGAAGGAAAGGGGAGTTATCTTAATGGAAGACCTATAGAAGTTTCCAAAATAAGTTCTTTAAGGAAATCTTACATCTTATATTGCGAAGGTGGATCTAAAACTAATGCACGAATAGCAAAAATAAATTTCTTAGTTCATCCAAAGGTAAAGGATATAAGAAAATTAGGATCGGCAGCTTTAGAATGTGCATGGGTTGCAAGCGGGAGGGCAGAAGGTTATTATACGTTAAAAATAAGCCCATGGGATGTTGCAGCAGGTGTGTTATTGGTAGAAGAGGCAGGAGGTAAAGTTACTGATTTTAAAGGAAAAACTTGGAAACCTAAAAAATGTAATTTTATTGCTACTAACGAAAGAATTCACAAGAGACTTTTGTCTTTGATTAACAAAAATACTACTTGAAAGTAAAAACTTTTTATATATATATGTTATGCAATATCTTAATTATGCCACTTTTCGGCCTAGGAGTTTGGAATTATAACGTAAATTTTCTGAGGGAATTCCAGGAAAAACTTTATAACCACCTTGATGTGTTAGAGTTTGTAAGCGGTCATAGTTTGCTAATATTGCACGGCTTGCCAAAGCCTTATACACTACACGTTAGAAGAGTGGACCCCCACGTTGAAGATACAAGACAGTTTAATTTAGCTGTGCCAGAAGAAGTCGAAGAGGGTATAAGAAAGCATGAACCTTACTTGATTAACGGTCCTTTAGTCGTTTCTTTTCATTTAGGTTTCAGCGCGGTTGACGTTGGAAAAATGTATGTAGGATATTGTAGGAGATGCTATGCTGTTTCAAAACCCCTATCCAGAGAGGAAACACTTTCTACAATTAATCGATCATTGGATATAATCCGTCAATATTTTAAAAATATAGGCGTAAGAACTCGTTTAGCACTAGAAAATTTGGATTATTACCCAGATTACTTTGGAAACCCCTCCTATAAGTCACCATATCATTGGGTCTGCGACCCAGATTTTATAAACGAAATTTTTGATCAGAACCCTGATTTTTGGTTATTACTTGATATCGGTCATGCACAGATTACAGCTATAACAAAGTATAAGGCAACACCTTCTACCATAAAAGAAAAAACTATTGATTATATTTTTCAACTTCCACTTGAAAAGACGGTAGAAATTCATGTTAACGGAATTACATGGGACCCTAAGAAAGGTGTGTTAATAGATTCCCATAAAGACTTATGCGAGTGGGAACATCTCGATATCTTGGGGTGTGTTTTGGATCAGAGGGGAGTTAATCCCATAGTCATAATTTATGAACCTAGAGTTCTTGGCCCAAAAGATTTAGGATGGTTTTCTCGAGATTTTGCAGCACTTACTGATTTTCTTAAAGATAAAGGCATTTTAGAATCAACTTACGAGCTTCCACCTATTTTAAAAAAGTACATTAAAGAAAACTAGGTTGTTTAAGGATAGTGGGTTGGCCTTGGGATGTTGCAGCAGGTGTGTTATTGGTAGAAGAGGCAGGAGGTAAAGTTACTGATTTTAAAGGAAAAACTTGGAAACCTAAAAAATGTAATTTTATTGCTACTAACGAAAGAATTCATAAAAAACTTTTAAACTAGTTAAGGAATTACAACTAAAAATTTTTAATAGAGATGCAAGGTGCTTGATATGAACTTCTTCACCTCTCTTGAGATAGAATATAACAGTATGCACATCACCAGGTCTTAAACCCAGAATGGATTTCTCAGAGGAATTACGCGTAATTCTTCAAAAGGGCTTAAAAAATTCTTATTAGATCTTTCTGCAATTCTTTCTTACGTTCTGGACTTACGCCAGTACCGCATCTGGACTTACGAATTTCTTGAAGAGCTTCCTCAACAACGAGCGCCATATTCCCTTATTAGTTGTTACTACCAAAAAGTATTTAAATTTAAAATAAAACCTATGATTGTGGGATTTAGGGTCTATGAAATAGGAAAGGTAGGTGATGGTATCTTTTCTTATGTTGTGAAATATGACAAGGAAGCCTTAGGTTGCGACGATTTCGAAAGAGGATTTGAAGAAGTATTAGTTTGTAAAAGTAAGAAGGGAAGAGTCAGACCGGAGTACCAAGTAAGTTGGAGAGCGCCTATAACCTATGAGAGGATTTTGGGCACGTATTCTATTAAAGATATAGATATCAGTCCCGATGGCGATGTTACACTTGGGGGGTGGTTTTTTGTTGGTAAAGTAGGGAGGAGGCTAAAAATTTTCAAAAGAAGGAGAGGTATAGAAGGTTGCGGAAGTATCGATACATATGTTGCAGCAACTAAAGATCATTTAATTGCGGTAGGAGGTTCTGAAGGCCCATTCCTTGAAGCACTCTTTGGCAAAGGTAAAACATACGAGTTAATCGAATTCTTCACAGCAAATCTCGAACCTGAAAGAAAAATAGGAGTTTCGTTACCTACTTTATCAGGTGCTTATTCTCCATTCCTCTTACCGCGTGCCGCAGTCTCAGACGAAGAAGGCGATACTATTACTGTTTTTAGTTGTTGTTCTAAGAGGAGGGACCTTTACGGCAGGGAGCATGAGGATTTATTGGTAGTCATCCCTAGGAGTAATAATGAGTTATATTCCCTATTTCTAGAATTGCCTGAAGATTGGATATACTTTTCATTTAAAGCCTCGCTACATAGAGGAAAGCTTTATTTAGCAGCCCCAGAATACATGCTTCGTAGGGTGTTTGACAGAATATGTCTTATGAGGGTGGACGTGGAAAAAGGTAAAGTGGATTACTTTAAGGAATACGAAAGTAGTAATACTTCGTTCTATAGGGTAGAAGGGATCCACGTATCTCTAGATGGGATAACACTTACTGGAGAATGTTCATTTGGAAGGAGATTTATGATAAGAACTACACGAGAGGGATCTATCAAGGAGGCAGCGCTAGTGGATGCTGGAAGAGGGTATCTTCTCAGAGAAATGCTCCCAACACCCTTTTCCAACCAAGTGTTGGCCATTGCCAAGCCAAAGGAGAAAGGAGTGCTACCGATTGAAGAGTGCTTAAGGGTAAAGAATATAAAAATGCAAGAAATAAGCTTAACAGACCTCGTTACCATAACTGAAGTACAGCTAGATGTTAGACAATTTGAACCTTCTACAGTTAAAAAAGCCAAGATGAAAAGAACGGGAAGGGTGCCAAAAATATGTAACGTTGTTGCAATTAAGCTTTGATCTTTTCTCTTTTTCCTGATTCATTTATCAAAAAGAAACTCGAAGATTCGTGAAAAAACTTGGTTTAATTAAGAGTTGATTAGGATGGCTGTAAAGATATGAATTCTGACCCAGCTTGCCTAGTCCAAAAGGAAATTGATTCATATTCCGATAAGCTGTCGAATTCCCTTACGAAGTAAAAGAAGAGCAAGTTGCCTTTCTGACGTTTTCTTTAAATAGATTTAATTCTTCTCTAATTCAAAGTGAGCGATGGACCGGCCGGGATTCGAACCCGGAGCCTTCCCGCTGCGAACGGGACGCTCTACCATTGAGCTACCGGCCCCTTCAATATAATTCTTTTTCTAACACTATAATATTCCTTGGTTTATTTTCGTAAGATCCTAAAGGAGTTACTCTTATGAATTCTCCTTTCTGCCAGATTTCTTGTACATTCTTAGCACCTATATAGCCCATGCCACTTTTTATCCCACCAATTAATTTTCGAATAATATTTCGAACAGATCCTCTGTAAGGTACTAGCCCCTCAACACCCTCAGGAACAAATTTACAGTATCTATCTAACGAACTTATAACGCTTTTACTTCCCATGCCCCTATAAACCTTGTATTTTTTTCCGTTTATTGTTATAATTTCTCCAGGAGCTTCGTCAGTTCCAGCTAGTAAATAACCTAGCATAATACTTTTAGCTCCAGCAGCAAGAGCTTTTAATATATCGCCAGAACTTTCTATACCACCGTCAGCTATAACAGGAATTCCATATTCTTTAGCTACATCGGCCACGCTGGCTATTGCGTACAATTGGGGCACACCAACTCCTGTTATCTCTCTAGTCGTGCAAATTGATCCACATCCCATGCCAACCCTAAGTCCATCAACCTCTGCTGCTATTAAATCTTCGGCAGCTTCTTTCGTAGCTATATTTCCTCCTACTATATCTATATTATCAATCCTTTTGTACAATCTAATACTCTTTCTGACATTTTCGTGGTGCCCGTGTGCCACATCTAAAACCAAAACATCAACTTCACTTTTAATTAATTCTTTGGCTCTTTCTTCGTCAAAAACACCAATAGCAGCACCGACTTTTAAACCAGCTTCCTTAACTTTTTTTACCTCCTCAGCTTGTCTTTTAGCATCCATATTCCTATGAATTATTCCAATTCCACCTTCTTCTGCAAGAGCTATGGCCATTTTTGCTTCTGTAACCGTATCCATGGGAGAGCTTGAAATAGGAATTTTTAATCTAATATTTCTTGAAAAATTTGTAGAAAGGTCGAGATTGTCTTTAGGTATAATTTCAGAATACTTTGGTACCAACAAAACATCCCTATAAGTTAATCCTAAAGGTGCGTTTTCCAGCTTCTCTAAGAATCTCCCCATATTTAAATTAAAAATCAAACTTTTTATAGAAAATGGGTAATTTTTATTCTTTTCAGGAAACAACTTTAATTAAGGGCGGGTAGCTTAGTGGCTAGAGCGCCCGGCTGATAACCGGGAGGTCGTGGGTTCGAATCCCACCCCGCCCATTAATGAAAAAATTTGCCATTAAAAAGTTGAAGATTAAATTAAAAGAAAAATTGGGAGACTTTAGAAAAGGTTTTAGATTTCGCTTTAAAACTAAAAAGGGAAGCGTAAGATTTAAGGTAAAAAGGAAGATAGTAACCAAAAAAGAACTTGAGAGACTAAAAAAAGAAATAGAGTATTTTCATAGAGAATTTAGAAAGTTAATGACAAATTTCATTACCGGAGCTTTAGCTTTTGTTGCAGCATTATTATGGAGAGATGCTATTAAATCTTTGCTTGAAAGTTATAGGGAAAGTATAGAACAAGCAATTCCTTTTAAACAATTTTGGATAACCCAGTTTGTTGTTGCATTCGCAGTTTCTATAGTTTCAGTCATAGGGATAATTTTTCTAACTAGATTTCTTAAGCCTCAAAGCGAGTAAATTTGGAGGATTAGAAGAGGGAAATCTGATATACTTGAGTAATAATGATAGCAATGAATGCGTAGCATTTGTGATAAGTTAATAATTTTTTCTTTAATTTTCCTCAATCCGCCAAATTTTCTTAAAAGAAATTCAGTAGCTTTCGGATTTACTAACTTAGGTTTAATCGGTAAGTTCTTCCAGAAATATTCAATGTTTTCTTTCGTTTTAAGTAAAACATAAATTTTTGAAGTCAGACTTTTCTTTAAAACCCTACTAACCTCTTTTAAAGTTTGAGTAGCATTCTCAACGAATTCTAAGACTTCAGAAAGTATTACACACTCAAAACTATTTGACCTAAAAGGTAATTTTTCTGCACATCCAAGTACTACGTCACAATTTTCGTTATTACTTTTGGCTTGATAGGCAGCATTTTCGCTTATTTCAATCCCAACTACATATCTATTTCTCTCTGTCCATTCAAGCGTCCCACAACCTATATCCAAAATAGTCTTATGATGAGCTTTAAGAGCCTCTTCGTAGCAAGGATTTATTATAGAAGATACATTGCTTTCGTAATATTTCTCAAAAAATTCCTTTACAGCATCAATCCTCACAATTACTTTTAAACGCAAAAAAATTATATATGGAGTTAAGAGAGGCTGCTGAAAGAGAGGTAGAAAGGATAAAGCTGATAGAAAAAGAACTCAAAGTTGTTAATAAAAAAGGCCAAAGATTATACGAATTGTTCAAGAGTTATGCAAAAGATTGTGAACATTTTTTGAAAGAAGGTAAATATTTGGAGGCTTTTGAGGCGGCTGTAATAAGCTGGGCTTATGTAGATGCAGGTCTGAATCTTGGTCTGTTTTCTATACCAGAAAAATTAAGAAGATTATTTACTGTGTAAACGAGTTAAGCTTGAAAAATTAAATTTTAATATATGGTCACTTATATAAAGAAATTGGTTCTTAAGGGTTTCAAAAGTTTTAACAGAAAAACTTCTATACCTTTTTGCAAAGGTTTTAATGTTATATGTGGTCCAAACGGCTCTGGAAAATCGAACATTTTAGATGCAATTTGCTTTGTTTTAGGAACACTTTCCCTCAAATCTCTAAGAGCAAGCAGGTTAGCGGAATTAATATTCCATGGATCAACTAATAAAAAGCCGGCTGAATACGCTTCTGTAACACTTTATCTAGATAATTCTTCAAAAGTTTTCCCTTATGATGATGAAGAAGTTACAATAACGAGAAAAATAAACAGGAGAGGAGTTTGTGTTTATAAAATAAATGGGAGGAATGTAACAAGAGAAAAGGTTTTACAATTGTTATCTATGGCAAAATTAAGACCGAATGGTTATAACATTATACTTCAGGGCGATGTGACTCGCTTAATAGAAATGAATCCAGTAGAAAGAAGGGAAATTATAGATGAAATTGCTGGAATAAAAGAGTATAATGAAAAAAAAGAAAAAGCTCTAAGGGATTTGGAGGCTGTTCAGCAAAAGCTGAGAGAAGTAGAAATAATAATTAACCAAAAAAAGCAGATTTTTGAAAAGTTAAAGAAAGAAAGAGATGCAGCATTAAAGTTTAAGGAATTGGAAAAAAGATTAAAAATTTTAAGGGCTTCTTTGATAAAAAAAAGAAAAGAAGAGTGTGAGAAAGAAAAAAATAAAATAGAAGAGAGGATAAGTTTCCTTAAAGATAAGCTAGAAAAAGTCGAGAAAGATTTTAAGAGCGTTGAAAATGAGCTTCTAGAAAAAGAAAGAGAAATAGAAAAAATTGCAAAAAAGGTTTTTGAGGTTTCTAAAAAAGTTGAGATCGAGAGGAAAATTGCAGATTTAAAGCTAGAATTGGAACTGAAAAGGAATAAAATAGAGGTCAATAAACTGGAGATAGAAAGACTTGATAAATTGATAGATAAACTTCAGGCATTGCATGAAAGGAGAGTCGAGGAATTAAGGGAAATGCCAAGAGCTGTAAAAGCAATCCTAAAATTAAATTTGAGGGGGGTTTATGGAACTATTTCACAGCTTGTAAAAGTTCCGGAAAGGCTTAGGACAGCTATAGAAGTTGCTGCAGGTCCTCACTGGTGGGATATAGTAGTTGAAAACGAAGATGTAGCATCGTTTTGTATAGAATATTTAAAGAGGGAGAGGATTGGAAGAGCTACTTTCCTTCCTCTTAACAAGATTAAACCAAAGCTTTTTAAGCAATATAATTTGCTCTCGATAGACGGAGTAATAGGAGTTGCTAGTAAATTAATAAAGTTTGATACAAGATTCTTACCAGCTATGGAATTTGTTTTTGGGGATACTTTAATAGTTAAAGATTTGGAGACAGCAAAAACTGTTGGCATAGGAAAGATAAGAATGGTTACTTTAGACGGAGATTTAATAGAAAGAAGCGGCGCAATGACAGGCGGTTATCTAATAAAAAAGCCTGTTGAGCTTATCAAAAGGGATGTAGAAAGAGAGTTAGAGTTTTATTTAGAAAAAAGGAAGGATTTAAAAACTGAAATAGCTTTGCTTGAAAGCGAGATTAAAGATATAGAAAAGGAACTAAAAAAACTTGCTAAATCAAAACTTTTGAAAGAGTACATCGATTTAGAGAAAGTAAGAATTGCATCTGAAAGGGAAATAGATAGACTTAGAAGAAAAAGGTTTAAGCTAAATGAAGAAAGGATAAAGTTAAGGAGTAAGATAAATGAACTGCAAATAGAAAAAGCAAGAATAGAGAAGGGAATAGAAACTCTAAAAGAAAGAGAGAAAGAGTTTGAAGGAATAGAAACTTTGGATTGGGAGGTTAAAAAGATAGAAAAGGAGATAAGAAAAAGCGAAATAGAATTGGCAAGATTAGGCCCTGTTAATCTTAAAGCTATAGAAGAATTCGAAAGGTTTAAAGAGGAATTTGATAAGATAAAGGAAAAATACGAAAAGGTTGTTGAGGAAAGAGAAGCAGTTTTAAGGATGATCGAAGAAATAGAGAAAAAGAGAAAAGAAGTCTTTATGAAAACTTTAACAGAATTAAGCAAACACTTTAATTTTGTTTTTAATAAGATGACTGGAGGTTTTGCAGAGCTTAAGCTCGAAGATCCTGAAAATATTGAAAGCGGACTTTTAATAAGAGCTAACCCAGCTGGAAAATCTTTGATAAGCATAGATGCTATGTCAGGTGGTGAAAAAACTTTAACTGCACTAGCTTTTCTTTTTGCAATTCAAAAGTATAAACCTACACCATTTTATGTTTTAGACGAAGTAGATGCAGCTTTAGATAAAGAGAATACGAAAAAAGTTGTTGAATTTATAAAAGAGCTTTCTAAACAAGCACAATTTATAGTAATAACTCATAACGATACAACCATAAAATATGCTGATAGACTTTATGGAGTTAGCATGGTTAATGGTGAATCCAAAATAGTAGGGTTAGAATTGCCATGATGGAGACTAGACTTTTAAAACAAATAATAGAGAAAGAAAGTTGGGAGGAAATTCTTTATTACATAGTTAGTGTTGAAAAATTAGACCCTTGGGATATAGATTTGGTAAAACTTGCTGATGGTTTTATAAAATTTTTGAGAAAGGTAAGAGAATTGGATTTCAGGATTCCAGCAAAAGTTGTTTTTGTAGCTTCTATTCTTTTAAAGATAAAGGCAAACTATTTACTCTTTTTTGAAGAGAAGAAGGAAGAAAAGGAAGAAAGGAAAGTTGAGCTACCAGAAATCGAAATTGAAGATAAACTTTTTGATTTACTTAAGCCAGTTAAAAGAATTCCTAAAAGGCCTATTACGCTTGAAGATTTGATAAAGGCTTTAAGAAAGGCTCTTAAGGTTAGGGAAAGAAAGTTAAGAAGAAAAAAATTGGTTGAAGAAGCAGTGAGAATAGAGATTGAGGAAGAAGATATTAGTAAAAGAATGGAAGAACTTTTTAATTTGATAGTTAAAAAAATAGAAGAAGAAAAAAGAGAAAGGATTAGGTTTAGGGATTTGGTTAAATGGGAAAGAGAAGACATAGTTAGCAAGTTTATTCCATTGTTGCATTTGGAGCAACAAAAGAAGATAAGGGCAGAGCAGCAAGAGTTGTTTGGAGATATCTGGATATGCTTGTATAATTAATTTTTTATGCTGATTTGCTGAAAAAGATTTGTGATTGATATATTTTTTAAACTAATTGGTGCAGTGGGACTAATTCTGGTTTCGATTGGAATAATTACTAAGAAAAGAGAGCGACAAGATATGTTTTACATTTTTGGTGGAATTTGTTTAGAAATTTACAGCATATACCTTGTTGATTATGTGTTTATCGTTTTGCAAATAATTTTTACCTTATCGGCTCTTTATGATTTATGTAGATTGCGTACGAGAAAAGGATAAGCTTATAAAATTAACTCCTTATTTTTTTCTTATGAAAACTTCATATGTACTTGCCCTAGTAATTTTAGCCGAAGAAGAATTCGATATACCTTACATTTCCGAAAAATTAGCACTTGTTAAAGATAAACTTCCGTTTTTACTAATAAAGAAAATCCCGGGAGGTTATTGGTCTGAAGATGCAGCTATTTTCGCAAGACTCCTTTGTGAGATAAGAGGGTTAGAAAAAACGAATAACATAAATTATAGAATTACAGAAAAAGGCAAGTGGGTTTTAAAAGAAATTCTAAAAGAAGCAAAAGAAGAGTGTAGTGACGAATTAGAAGAAGTTTGTGCAATTTTGGGTTATAAGCTAGATGAGTTACTTTAAAAGATAAATCGATTTAATCAAATTTTTCGAAAATATCTTTATGGATTTGGAAAAGAAAGCTTTAATAGAGGCGGCTCTTTTTATGTCTTCCTCGCCACTTTCTCTAACAAAACTTTCCAAATTAACTGGTTTAAAGGAAGACGAAATTAAGGATTTGTTGGAAAAAATAAAAGAGGAGTTAAATAAAAGTGATAGAGGTTTGGAATTGGTAGAAACTCCTGTTGGTTATGAACTAAGGGTAAAACCTTTTCTAACACCAAAAGTTGCATCTTTAGCTCCTTTTTCTGATTTAAGTGACGGAATGGTTAGAACTTTGGCTTTGATAATCGCTTTAGGAGACAAGGTGACACAATCCCTTATCGTAAAATACCAAGGAAATAAGGCTTATGGGTATATAAAGGAATTGGAGAAAAAAGGTTTGATTAGAACTGAAAAGTTTGGAAGAACAAAACTGATAAAAATAACTAAAGAATTTGAGAGATATTTTGGAATGAGTTTGGATGAAATTAGAAAGAAGATAAAGGAATCCGTTAAAATTAGTTAATTTAAAACTAATTATGGTAGCAAAAAGACTTATGGTTCAAGCAACAGGTTTAGGAACTGGCTGCGGAAAAAGTTTTGTAGTAGCATTGCTATGTAAACTTTTTCGAGAAGATGGCTATAGAGTAGCACCATTTAAACCTTTAAACTTAACTCCTGTAACTTACGTTAATGAAGATGGGAAAGAATTTGGATATGCTCAAGCGCTGCAAGCTAGAGCTTCTGGGGAAGAGCCAGATTGTAAGATGAATCCTTGCACGGTAAAGCCTTTAGGTGATGGTAAGTTTGATATATTTTTAGAAGGAGAATGCGTAAGAAAAAATTATAATCCAAAAACACAATTCCTAAAGGCGATTTTTAAAAAAATATTAGGGTTTAGAGAAAGTTTCGAGGAAATAAAGAGTGCTATTAGAAAATGCTTAGAAAGTTTACTAAGAGAATACGATATAGTTTGTATTGAAGGTTCAGGGCCAGCAAAGCTTTTAGGTCTTGGGCCACTTAGCGAATTACTTGAAATTGCTAATATGTGGACGGTCAAAATCGCTGATGCGCCTGTAATTCTAGTTACTGATAGCTTCGACTCGGTTATAGGAACGCTTTATTTTTTAAATCCAGAAGAAAGGAGAATAGTTAAAGGTGTTATCTTAAACAAGTTTAGAAGTGATGAGTTTTTGAGGATGGGCATAGAAGAAAGGTATATAAATCTTGGAATAAAGAGGCTTAAATCTGTTTACCAGGAAAGAATCGGAAAGGAAATCGTAGGTGTACTTCCATATTTTCCTGAATTAGCAGAACTTCCAGAACTAGATCCTATTACTCCATCGCAAAAAATTCCTTTCGATATGTGGGAAAGGGTGATAGACAAAATTTCGAAGAAAGCTAGGAAGTATATTGATATGGATAGAGTTTACGAGATAATGGGTTAAGTTTGGTTAAGCCAGTTTGGTAATTTATAAGATGGTTCGCAATTTTTTGTTATGAACCTAGAGAGGTTTATAGTGGAAAACGTTAGGGGTATTAGAGCTTCAGAGATAAGGGAAACTTTAAAGATAATTAAAGAGAAGAAGGATGTCATAAGCTTTGCTGGAGGGATGCCGGACCCTAGGTTTTTCCCAAAGAAAGAATTAGCAGAGATCTCTAAGCTCGTGATAGAAAAATATGGCAAGGAATGCTTGCAATACAGCGAAACAAAAGGCGTAAAGGAAGTGAGAAAAGCTATCCAGATTTTAGCAAAAAAGAGAGGTATTGAAGCAGAGTTAGAGAATATCATCATAACAGAAGGGAGTCAACAAGCAATCTCTATGGTTTCAACAGCTCTTTTAAAGAAAAGTGATATAGTTATAACCGAATCGCCAACTTATCTTGCGGCTTTAGGCAGTTTTAGGATTTGTGGAGCTAGAATAATTGGAATAGAAATGGATGAAAATGGAATGAGGGTCGACAAGCTAGAAGAATTCTTAAGAAAAAATAAAGAGATTAAGTTTGTTTATACAATCCCGATTGCCCAGAATCCCACTGGGTTAAGTATGTCTAAAGATAGGAAGAAATATTTGTTAGAATTAGCATCAAAGTTTGATTTTCTAATAGTTGAAGACGATCCTTACGGTTACTTTGTTTTTGAAAATGTAAACAACGAACCCATTAAAATGTTGGATAAGGAAGGGAGAGTTATTTACTTAAGCACTATTAGCAAAATCCTAGCACCTGGACTTAGAATAGGTTGGATGATCCTACCTGAAGAACTAAGCAGAAAGTTCGAACTTTTTAAACAGTATATCGATTTGCATACAACAACTCTTACTCAATATTTAGTTGCGGAAGCTATAAAGAATGGTTTAGTAGAAAAGCAAATTAAATTACTTAAGAAGGTCTATAAGAAAAAAAGAGATGCCATGTTGAGCTGTCTTGAAAACTTTCCAAAATGGGTAGAATTCACAAAACCGGTCGGTGGCTTCTTTATTTTCCTTAAAATTAATAAAAAATTCGATGGAAGAAAATCGTTGAGCTTGGCTATCAATAAATATAAAGTTGCATACATACCTGGCCAGAGTTTTTATCCTAATAATAAAGGAAAGAATACCATAAGGCTAAGTTATAGCATGCCACCTGTCAATTTAATAGAAAAAGGTATGGACAGATTAAAACATTTCCTAGTAAGAGTTTGTGGTTAGATTAATCCAGCTGTTCTAAGTAGTTCGTCAGCTAATTCATTGCTGAGATAGCTATAACATTCGATAAGAGTGGAATTGTCTTCTGATAAAATCCTTAGGTATACAACAGAGTTAGAAGGCGATTCTAGGTGATATACGGTCTTATCATTTTTCTCCTCTATTTTAACCCTTAGATTTTCTCTTCTTGAAAATTGTCGAATAATAGAATCCTCTATTCTCCCCTTTATCCTATAAATAAGTTTATTTAGATGAATCGAAACATCTCCTTCTAGTTCTACCCTTTCATTTAATGTAAGTTTAACTTTCTCGATACCTTCTTCTAAAAATCTTATTAACCTAAGCCAACTCATCTGACTTATTTTTAAATTATCTATTTTTAAGGATTGCAAGAAATTTATTTTTATGAGCAACCAAAGACCAAGTAAAGACGAATATTATCTTCAAATAGCAAGAGCAGTTGCTTTAAGATCTCCTTGCTTAAGAAGAAAGTATGGTGCTATAGTGGTAAAAGACGATGTAATAGTCAGTACAGGATATAACGGCCCCGCTAGAGGAAGTACGAATTGTTTTGAGATAGGTTGCATAAAAGAAGCTTTAAATCTACCTCATGGTAGTGCTTACGATTACTGCCCAGCACTTCACGCGGAGGAGAACGCGGTACTCAATGCAGCAAGAAGTGGTTCTAACGTTTTAGGAGGCATCCTTTATCTTTTCGGTATAGACGCTAAAACTAAAAAACCAGTTCCTGGTATGCCGTGTCAACGTTGCAAAAGGACTTTAATAAATGCTGGAATAAAGCAAGTTGTTACTATAGATGAAAAAGGAAGGATTGTTAAATATGATGTTAAGAAATGGATAGAGGAAGATAGAGAGAATTATAAACAAACATTCTTAAAACTTACTAAAAAGATTAAGTAATTTAATCTTACAAAAAATTGTGAAATTAAGGTTTTTCGATTTTAAGAAATTGTTCGAAACAGATGAGAAAGTTATAGAGATACTTAAAAAAGTTGTTGGTTTAAAAGAAGATGCAGCCTATGAAATATGCAAAAAGTTGAAAATAGCTCCAGAAAAGAAGGGAATAGAACTTTCGCTTAAAGAAATAGATAAAATTTACTTACTATACGAAAAAGATTTTAAAATAGAAGAAGAGGTCGAACCTGAAGAGGAGGTTAAGGAAAGTAAAAGGAAGAGAGTGAGAAGGAGATGGTATGAAAGGTTTTATAGATGGTTTATCTCTAGCGACGGATTTTTAGTTATAATGGGAAAAAATAAAAGACATAATTTAACGATAACAAAAAAATTTGCGAAACCGCAGAATCTCTTCCTTTTTTATGATATTTC
>Ga0190367_1000328_pt1 | contig 35924 bp, 38 predicted proteins | sample 4872181011_MG_FD_171838 | JGI IMG/M metagenome (GOLD analysis project Ga0190367, IMG submission 171838) | Hydrothermal vent microbial mat bacterial communities from Southern Trench, Guaymas Basin, Mexico - 4872-18-10-11_MG | ecosystem: Environmental > Aquatic > Marine > Hydrothermal vents >... | reverse complement strand
GTTATGTAGGCACAGTTCACAGCAAGGTTCAAAGCCATTTGATGTGCGTTGGCAATTTCTTGCTTCACCTTCTCAACATCTATCGAGAGAACATCTGGAGTTAGCAGGATACCGTTTTCATATATAACTCTCGTATCCAAACCAACCTTTACGGGCTTTATTCCCAATACGTTCAAAGCCCTGGCAACCTCAGGCTTAACAACCTCTCCAGCCTTAACAACAGTAACAGTCTCCTTAACCGTAACCTTTCCCCTCTCAATTCCAACTGGAATACCAGCATTCTGAAGTTCAGCCATCATGGGACCTGGTGGTATTGGTGTGGGACCCTTCTCAATTACAACATCGATGGGTGAGATTTGGTTTGGCTTGAGTGGTGAGGGTTCCTTCGTATCTTCGAGTAGCCTGTATAGCTTGAATGGATTTATGTTTGAAAATATCAGTGCGGTCTGATCGTAGATATATTCTTCAAGCTTCTTGAAGTCTTCAAGTTTTTCCAAAGCCTTCTCAACTAGAGAATTCTTTACAACCCTAATCAAAGCCTTATCCCTCAACTCCCTCCTTATCCTCTGCATCTGATTTGATGGAACACCTCTGAATCCAACTATCGCTATTGTTGAGTGAGTCTTGAACAACCTTAAAATCTCCTCAACTGTCTGAACCTTCCACTCAGGTGGTGAACCCCTAACCGCAGCCATCAAACCACCCTAACAGCTTTTCCCATTGTTGTCTTGACGTATATCGATTTTATCACCTGCAATGGATTCTCATACTTGTTCTCAACAACCTTCAGTATCTCCAGAGCATTCTCTGCAAGCTTTTCAACATCCATATCCCTCTTTCCAATCGGTGCATGGAATATTGGCTTATCCCTTGTCCTAACCTTTACAGACTTCCTAAGTTTCTCTATCATTGGCTTTGGATCTGCCAAAGGTGGGATTGGTTGTGGCATCTTTCCCCTTGGTCCAAGTATTGGTCCTAACTTCCTACCTATATCTGGCATCAGAGGTGCTTCAGCTATGAAGAAGTCAACGCTTTTTGCAAGCTTCTTGGCCTTCCTCTTGTCCTTTGAAAGATCATCTATGTCATCTGGAGATAGGATTACATCAACTCCAGCCTCCCTAGCCTTCAATGCAACCTCACCCTTCGCAAACACACCAACCTTCCTATCCCTACCCAACCCATGAGGTAGAGTTACAATTGTATCTATCCTGTTTTCAGGTCTCCTCATGTCCAAATTTCTGAGGTTGACTGCAATCTCCACAGTTTCAACAAACCTCCTTTGCTTTGATTTCTCCAAAGCCTCCCTTATTGCATCCTCAATCTTTTCCTTACTTACTATCATTCCACCACCCGTAGTCCAACGGCTTCAAGCCTCCTACGGAACTAAAAGATGGAGTTTAAATTGTATTTTAATTTATCGCCGATGGTTCCACTTTATAAAAAATTTATTTTTAGATTTGGATATGTCCACTTAAGAAAACAATTGGTTTAATTTTTAAACTGCTATAAAGAATGATCAACAATTGATCAAAATAATTCAACACTGTTGATGAAATTTTTAAATCATGCACAATGTTACATCACTACCAAAATCTTTATTATGGAAAATAATATCCATCTTAGCTTAAGTGGACACATCCAGATTCACAGATGTCAACTTATTTGTCCACTTAATGTTGAAAAATTGATAGTTAAATCTATGGTATTTCGTCAGATGTCGTTTGTTATCTCCAGATCAGCTTAATTTAGCAAATATATAAAATTTATAAAGTGGACACACAAAACAGTTAAGCTAATATAAGCTTACATCCACCAACTTCAATGATAGGTGAGATCTCAATAATGTTGGGATTGAAGGTTTACACGGATGAGGGGAGATACGTTGGAACCGTTAGAGATCTAGTCCTAGATATTGAGAAGAGAAAGATAGAGAGTCTGGCAATTTCAGATTTTAACAAGACTTTGATAGATTCAAAGGCTAAAGGGGTGTTGTTACCTTACAGACTCGTGAAAGCCGTAGGAGATATAGTTATCATAAAGGATGTTTTTAGAAAGGCTGAAAAAAATAAAGATCATTCAGGTGGTGTGTGACAGGTTAGGCAATACATGTGAACTCCAGCAAACTCGTGACATTTTTCACAGAACTCCTTGTATGTGTGACACTTGAAACACTCCTCTATCGATCCGTTGTACAATACTCCATAAGTTTTGCTAAAGTATATCCTCTTCCCCTCTCTTATAGCCATCTCCCTCCACTCATTTAAGACTTCCATGTGATTTGCAATCATGTATTCCTTACTCTCAACACACCTATCCCCCTTTGGCTTCTCCAAGTAATTCCTGATATCCTCAAATCCCCTTCCAGAGTTTGCAAGTATCAGTGGTGTCGATACAACAACCAAGATTGCAATCACAAACAGGACAACGTAACCCTTATGATACATATCACTCCTCCTCCCTTATCGGTGTTCCCCTCATATCATACTTTCTATCTTCAGGCTTCTCACCAAATGACCTCAGAACAATTGCGTTTCCAACCATCTCACATATCCCTCCAATCTCAGCTGGGATCTTCCAGTATTCAAGCATGTGCGGGAACTGTGCCCTGTCAATTGCACAGGGTGTCAGCATTATGTTGACACCATACTTCTTAACTACATACCTCAGAGCCATCATCCTTGGCAAGCAACCCCTAACCCTCAACTCCATCATCTCATCACCAAGGTAAACTCCTCCTGCAGCACAGCAGTAAGTCTTTTCTCTTATTGTGTGTTCTGGCATCTCATAGAAGTGGTTCATAACACTCCTGAGGACAAACCTCTGCTCATCCAACATACCTACACCCCTTGCAAGGTTGCATGGATCGTGTAACGTTGCCCTCCAATGATCGTTCCTACTCTTGTCCACATCTAACTTCTTGTAGTGTATGAGTGCTGCAACAAATTCCAAAACGTGTATCCATCCACTCTCTCCAGATATGAACTCGTCAAGCCTTATTCCCCTCAGCTTATCACTTATCTGTCCAAGATCTGGATCCTCCCAAAACCTCTTCCACTCATCGTGATCCGGTGGCACGTTCATGGTGTTTATGAACTGATGCTTGTCCCTCCACATGTGACCACACTCACCACCTATTATGAACTTCACACCCAACCTCTTTGCCTCCTTGTATATCTTTGAGTTCAAGAGCTGTGCTGCCTCGTAACTGTGGAATGTTCCAAAGTTTCCACCTTCACTTGCATAGGTTGACCACGTTACCGTAATCCCATACCTGTTCTCAAGTTCATTCAACAACACTATATACCCCAGAAATGTATACCAGTGTGGAACTGCAAAGTAGTCTCCAGATGGTGGGACAAAGAGGGCATCCGCTCCCTTCTTGTTCACCCATGCATACAGATCAAATCCTGTTATATCCTTGAGTTCATCGCAAGCCATCTCAAGGGATCCAACCATACCTCCAGGATAAAGTCCAAGGTGGTTGCCAGTTCTGGCTGAAGCCTCAATTGATATGCACATGAACCTCTGATGAAGACCAATCCTCTGCAGTATCCTCCTAGCCCACCATATTATTTCAGCGTTGTCAATTCCGTAAGGGCAAAAGAGTCCACACCTCCTACACAACGTGCACTGATAGAGGTAGTAATACCACTCCTTTATAACGTTCTCATCTACTGGTCTAGCTCCACCAAACTTACCAAACAACCTCCCAAACTTCGTGAAGTAGTATCTGTAAACTGTCCTTATAACCTCAGCCCTCATTACAGGCATGTTCTTTGGATCTCCAGTTCCAAGGTAGTAGTGACACTTGTCTCCACACGCACCACACCTAACACATATATCTAAGAAAAGCTTGAAAGCCCTGTTCTTATCCAACGTTTCCCTAAATGCGTCAAGAAATATCTCCTTCCAGTTTTCTGGTAACTTCCAATCTTCACTGAATACATCCCTCTCAACATCTCCAAATGGCATCTTAAAGAAATCTGAGTTTATCTGCTTTGGTAAGGCTATGTAACTTGCAATACCATGCTTAATATCCTCCAACCTTATTGGTTTTATCCAGTCATACCAGTTTGGAAACTTCTGCCTGATTTCAAGCTCTTCAGGAACCTCCACAATCAACCACCCCCAATCTTGTAACCCTTCTCAGCAACTTCATCAAGCTGATCCTTATACATCTCATAGTACGTATCCCAATCAACCTTCTTGGATTTATAAGTTACACCTGCAACTGTAATCCCTTCCCTCACGAGTATTGGCCACTCTGGATTTGGATCCCAGGGATTTACATGCCTCTTAACTCTTGTACTGTTTGCCATGTTTCTCGTTGGGCTGAGGAATATTCCAGCAAAGTGCATGAGCTTACTGAATGGTATGTATGCTATGAGTATGCTTACAAATGTTATGTGAACGTAAAATAGCCAGTGGATGTTTTTAAGGACTTCGTAAGGTGGTGGTGTAAATGTTACAAGTCCCAAAGCCAAAGTCTTAACACTTGGAATGTCTATCTTGAAGAAGTATCTCATGAGTGTTCCCGTTATCAGTATCACTGCAAACAAGAACAGGGCGAAGTGATCTGAGGGTAGTGATATGCACCTCTCCCTAGACAGGACAATCCTCCTACCCCAAAGGAATGCAAGGGATACCAAAACCAGAATTCCAGTTACGTATATCGGTGGAACCCAGAACTTCAACATCCCATCCATCCAGTCTATCATCTTAACCAGATCTGGGACCGGGTTTGTGAAGAATCTCAGATGCCTTATGAGTATTATCAGGAGTGAGTAGTGAAATGCCATCGTGAAGAACCAAAGCCACCTCGTATCTACGTTTGTCATCTTGTCGTAGTAAAATCTTGTGTTTCTAAAGAGACTCCTCATCAAGAAGACTTCAAAGAACATCCTAACAATCACACCCAAGTTTGACATTGGATCATCGATCTTGTCGTGTATGTTCCTCTTTAGGAATGAGAAGGACTTCTTCTGTCCAGCGGTTATAACGATGTTTAGGGGGATTGGTGACCTGGCCCACTCCACAATTCTGTATATCACACCAACGATAAATATTGCCAAAGCGATGTATGGTAAAACAAAACCAAAGAAGTATTCGATCATACCCATCACCCCGCCTTTTCAGGTAATATTGCAAAGAACTTGATTCCCAATGCATACAGGAAGTAAACTGCCGATATTATTCCAAAGAACATCAGCCATTCGTGTAGGCTTGGGAAGTATGTCAGTGGCTTTGTTAGGTGAGTTGGATAAACTATCTCATAACCCGTCATCAACTCCCTTGGAAACGCTAGCCCTGGAACAGTTACAAACAACCTCTCACCAAGAATTCCTACAGTGTTGAGGATCCCAGCAACACTCAACCATCCAATTGAATTCCTTATCCTCTCCAAAGGATTCCACACTATTATGACCGGTATGATTATACCAATTACGAATATCATACCCCAGAAGATCGATGCCCAGAATGGATCGAAGTAGGCGAAGAGTCCAGCCTTCCAGTTTGAAGGTTCATACATCAACGTGAAGAACTCACAGATCAACATGTAACCAATTACCATCGCAGTGATTGCCATGATCTTTGCAAGTGGTTTCACCAACTCAACGGACAACTTCCTGTTTGTAAACTTGAAGGTTAGGTGGAGTGTCAGTATTGCCAAACCAGTTCCACTCGATATTGCTGAAGCTACGAATATTGGTCCGTGGAGTGGTGAATGGTAGAGACTCCTTGAAAATATCATACCAACGATCAGTCCAGTTCCAGTGTGAACGGCAACTGCCCACGCAACCGCAAGAACTCCAAATAACTTTATCAACCTCTCCATCCTTTCAAACCTTACAACGAGTTCTATGAGAAGTATCAGGAGATATGAACTGTATAGAAAAGCGTTCCATGCGAATATCGATGTGGGATTGAAGTTCATGACGACATTTGGTAGCATGTTGTCAACTCTCCCTATATCCATGAAGATGTATGCAAGAGCTGCTCCAATCCAAAGAGCTGCAAACAGTGGTCCAAATCTTGAGAATACCTCAAACTCCTTCTTACCAAAGAGATCTAAAGCTGTGAAAACGAGAGCAGCTCCTGCACTCAATCCTATTGCAAGAAGAACACCTGCGATGATTAGACCCCATGCAACGGAGTCGTTCAAGGCTGTGAGGTAATCACCATGGAGGTAGCAGTCCAACCATGCACCAACTCCAGCCACTGTAATGGCTCCAGTTATTATGACAAAAGCCCAGTATCCCCTCGACACTCCATCAACCTTCTTGAAATCTATCTCTGGTTCCAATCCACTCGCAACTTCAACACTCATAAAACCACCTCACAACTTATAAAACACGTGAGGCTTTGTTCCAAACTCAGGTCTTAGGGTTACAACGTTACACTCCTTAACGATCTTGTATATCTCACTCTCCTCATCGAGTAGATTTCCAAATATTAGGGAACCCTTCCCCTCCTTATGGCAAGCCTCAACACATGCTGGAACTGGTTTTGGTTTCCTACCTTCTAACTCAGCCATGTTCACCTCCCTATCGACTCTGTGAACACAAAATGTGCACTTCTCAACAATTCCATGTCCCCTCGTCTGAGTTTTACGGTTTATGTGTTTCAATCCCTCCTCAGGAGGGAACCAGTTGAAGCTCCTTGAACCGTATGGACATGCAATTATGCAGTATCTGCAACCTATACATCTGTGATAGTCTATAACAACAATTCCATCTGGTCTCTTGTATGTAGCTCTGGATAGACAAACCTGGGCACACGCTGGATACTCACAGTGGTTGCACATCAGAGGTATGAATATTGACTCACCTCCAATTTCGGGTTTCAGCTCAATTATCTTTATCCACTGTGGATCTCTCAGTGGATCGTCAAACTCTGGGACGTTGTTCTCGATGTCACAAGCAACTACACACGGTGGCTTTGAATACTTTCCCCTCTCCTTTATGCACTCTGTGCACTTATCAACATCTACAAGCATAGCCCACTTGTATTTGCTACCCTCCTCTTTCTTCAAATTTTCAAGTGCAAGACCAACTGTGGATGTCAGAGTCAAGGAACCTGCAACAATCAACAGCTTTCTTCGTGAAAGCCAATACACTGACATTCGTAGCACCCCCTCTGATCATCTTAAAAAATAGGGTGAATATAAGTTTTTTGATTTTTAACAATACCTTTTTAATCCAAAGACGATCTCAAAGTTTCAAGAAGCTTATATGTGACAAAATAAGGTTTTAAAAAATATAAAAACAAAACCGTAAATTATTTATGTGTTGCGTTAAATCTAATATGGAGGTGATGGTATGCCATACCTAGAGGTGAAGGGAAAGAAGCTGACTCTTGACGAAGATGGGTTCCTTCAGGATTGGGAGGAGTGGGATGAGGAGGTTGCAGAGGCTTTGGCCAAAGACGATAGATTTACGGGAACAAAGATCGAGTTGACTGAGGAGCACTGGAAGATAGTAAAATACCTGAGAGACTATTTCCTAAAGTATGGAGTCGCACCACCAATTAGAATGCTCGTTAAATTCTGTAAGAAGGAGGTAAAGCCAGATTGTGATCTAAAATACATCTACAAGCTCTTCCCACAGGGACCTGCAAAGGATGCATGTAGAATTGCAGGTTTGCCAAAACCAACTGGTTGTGTCTAACCATTTATTTTTTGTTTCATGCTTTTCGACAACTTTGTAATTACCAATGCTCTGTATAAAAATTTGATAATTATCCAATTTTGCTCTGTTGAAAATTAAGCGTGTAATTTGGAGATAATAACAAAAGACATCTGACGAAATATTATTATATATTTAAATTTAGATTCAACTATCAATTTTTCAACAGAGCAATCCAATTTAGATTCCAGTAAATACCCCAACAAGGTTTGTGACCAATTTTCAACGGAACAAATTACTAATCTAAACGTCTGGCTGTTCTCAAAAACCTATCAATCATCTGAGGATAAGATAGAACGTGAAGGTGTATGTAGTTTGCAAGTGTATTCTTCTTCAGTATTCCATCGTGCCTACCATCCACACCCTTCCCCCTCTTAACTCTATAAGCAAATTCTAACCTTTCAAGTGGCAGGACGTCGGAGTAGTGAAACTCGTGCCCAACTATCGTATCTCCCCTCTTACTTATTGGATTCGATTTAATTACCCTGTAAATACAGTAACCCAAAGCCTGAAATTTAACGTGCATCCTCGTCTTAATTGGTAGAAATCCAACCATATCAAACTCCCCACCCTTGGTAATTATGCTCTCACCCAAAAACATCAAGCCACCGCACTCAGCGTAAACTGGCTTACCCTCATCACAGAAATTGTAGATAGATCTCCTCAGTGACCTGTTCCTCTCAAGCTCCTCAGCAAATACCTCAGGAAACCCTCCACCTATATATAGAGCATCAACATTTGGTAGTTTTTTATCCTTGAGGGAGTCTATTACAACGACTTTGGATCTACTTGCAAGTGCATCTATGTTGTCTTGATAGTAGAATGAGAATGATCTATCCCTAATAACCCCAACCTTTAAATCGTAGTTTTTTCTCTCAAATATTGGATTTTCGTTGACCTCCTCAATCTTGGGAGCCTTGTAAGCTAAATCGACAATCCCATCAACATCGACATTCATCTCAATCAAATCTGCAAGCTGATCGAGTAGGTCTTCAAAATCTCTCTCATAAGCTGGAATTAAGCCAAGATGTCTGTAAGGCATATTTACAGATGTCCTTGGAATCAATCCAAACACTTTAAGATTTGCAAGCCTCTCAACAGATTTCCTAACCCTGTTGGCGTGTCTAGGATTTCCAACCCTATTCAAAATAACACCCTCCAACAACACATCCCGATCGAACAACTTGTAACCAAGGAGCATTGCTGAAATGCTGCGGTTTATCCTCTCCGCATCTGCAACAATTATTACTGGAGATTTCAAAATCTTTGATACACTTGCAGTGCTTCCCTTTTCATCCAAGGAATTGTGAGAGTCATATAATCCTGTTTTACCCTCTATTACGGCAATGTCTGCTCCCCTAAAGTTTCTCTCAAAAGTCTCCAAGAGATCAAACTTGGATAACATGAAATCATCCAAATTTCTGGAGTGTCTTCCAGTTGCAATGTAATGAAAACTTGGATCAATGAAGTCTGGTCCAACTTTGTATGGTTGAACCTTGTATCCACGATTAATCAAAGCCCGCATCAAACCAATTGAGATCATCGTCTTGCCAACCTTACTCCTGACTCCTGCTATGATAACCCTTGGAATGTCCATAGATTTGATTTTCTTTGAGACTTAAATTTTGTTCACTTGATTTACCTCCCAAGAATTTAAAAAATCCTGGAGGCACTTTGGATTATTGAAATCGAAAAGGTCAAACCTTTAGCCTATAAAGTTAAAAACAAACTTGTCCAACACTACAATCGTATGTTGACACTGATGCCGAAAGTTATTTATTTTGAAAATACTTCTCAAGGGACGATGATAGAACTCTTGTTGGATGAAGGTAGCATATCACGTTTCTCAGAGGGTTATTTTGGAACTGTTGATGGAAGACCAGTTTGTGTTATGTATAAGGAGGGGGAGTTCAGTGGTTGTAAGACTGAAATTTTAGACTTTGCTTTGAAGGTTGGGATCCCAATTGTAAACATCTTCAACTGCAAAGGATTTGAGGTGAGCATGGGGACACTCTCAGATGTTTCAAATCTCTTATCAAAGCTTGGATTGGCAAACGGTGTAGTTCCAAGGATAACAGTCTTTTTAAATAAAGTTCACTGGCTACTGAGCTATCAAACTGACTTTGTTGCCATGAGTGAAGATACGGAATACAGTGTAGTCATGCCAGACATCATAAAGTCATTCACGGGGAGAGATGTTGAGATTTCTGCAGAGTTCCATTCAAAGTCGGGAAACTGTCACATAATAGGTGAGAGTGATGAGATCGTATTTAGCCTAATAAGAAAGCTTCTAAGTTTTTTACCTTTGAACAACATGGAAGATCCACCAATAGCTGAAACAAGAGACGATGTGAGAAGAACAATTGACTTCGAAATCCCATCAGACCCCTATCAACCTTTCGATATGAAATCTCTCATCTCTCAGACACTTGACGATGAAGACTTCTTTGAGATTCAGGATAGATTTGCACAAAATGTTATAATTGGATTTGGCAGGCTTGACGGTGTGAGTGTTGGAATTGTTGCAAACAATCCAGCTTACAGGTTGGGTTGCCTGGATGTCGATGGTATCAGGAAGATAACTTCTTTTGTTAGATTCTGCGATGCTTTCAACATACCAATTGTAAACTTTGTTGACACACCTGGGTTCCTACCAGACTTCGATCAGGAGATTGCTGGATTGGCAAAACATATGAGCAGACTGATAGACATTTATTCACAGGCAACAACACCAGTTTTAACCGTCGTAGTTAGGAAGGCTTACTCTGGATTTATAGGAATGGGTTTGACTGGATCGGATGTAATTTTTTCCTATCCAAAGGCAGAGTTTGCTGTGATAGATGCAGATACGGATTCTTCAATACTAAGTGTTGACAGAGAGGAATACGTTGAAAATGTTAGGAGGTATGCAATTGATACGTTTGTGAATGATGTTATAGATGTGAAGTGGACGAGGAGCAAACTTATAAATGCCTTGAGATTGCTTGAGGCAAAGAGGAAGAAGTTACCTCCAAAGAAGTGTGATGTGTTATGAGTCCTGAGGAGTTCTTGGCATGTGTTGCAGCTGTGAGGAGGTTTGTTAAGGACAAGGTTAACATGCCAAACGACTACAAAATTGGTAGATACTGGAAGGTTTTGGGGAGGATGAGAATGTGAAGTATAGAATTAAGGTTTTCGATAGGGAGTTTGAGGTTGAGATTGAGGAGATAGAGAGAGATCTATTTGAGGTTGTCGTGAACGGTAAGAGGGCTGTGTTGAGAGTTACCAAAACCGATATTAACAGTTAAGCCCAACTTTTATAGGTGGAAGTCTTTGGTGTTGATATTGTTGGTGAGAAGAGGTTTGCTCTGTTTATACTTGAGAGGGGAGAAGAGAGGGTAGTATCTAAAGCTAAGCTCTTCAGACTCATAAGGAGATTTCGTCCATCCATTGTAGCAATAGATAACGTATTTGAACTTTTTGAATCTAAGGAAGAGTTGATAAACTTTCTTAAGAACATACCACCAAAGACAAAGCTTGTTCAGGTTGCAAGGAAGTTTTCTCTGCCTTCTCTGGCAAGGAGGTTTGGACTGAACATAAATCCAAGGAACCCCATGGATGAGGCAAAAGCATGTGCATACCTTGCTAAGATTGGAATAGGTGAGGAGGTTTCAGTTTTTACAGACAGAACTGTAATTACAGTATCGAGGAACAGAAGCTTGGGTAGGGGAGGGTGGAGACAGAAGAAGTATATGAGGAAGGTTCACAACTCTGTTAGGCAGGTCTTCAATGAGATAAAGAGGAAGCTTGAAGATTTGGGCTTGGATTATGTTGAAGAGGTTAAGCTTGGATACGGTGGTATTTCAAAGGGCATTCTGATTGTGAACTCACCAAAAGCATCAATTCCAATAAACTCCTTTAGATTTGGAGATGTTCAAGTTAGAGTTGAGGCTGTTGAGAAGGAGAAGGTTGAATTTATACCACTGAGGAAATCTAAGCCATTTTTGATTGTTGGAGTTGATCCTGGAACTACAACTGCAGTTGCAATGCTCGATTTGAATGGAAACCTGTTGGATGTTAGGAGCAAGAAGGGGTGGAGATGTGGTGATGTCATAGAACACATAACTTCCGTTGGAAAGCCTGTTGTTATTGCCACCGATAAGTCAAATCCCCCAGAACTTGTTTTAAAGCTAAAGGCATCATTCAATGCTGTCCTTTGGACACCAAAGGAGGATATGAGTGTTGAGAGGAAGAGGACATTGACTTCAGGTTACAGGTATCTGAATGACCATGAGAGGGATGCAATTGCAGTTGCAATATCGGCATACAACACATTCAAAAGCAAGATGAGGAACGTTGAGAAGAGGGTCCCAGCTGGATTGGATGTTGATCTAGTTAAGGCTGAGGTTATAAGGGGAAGTTCCCTGAAAGAGGCAATTAGATTTGATGAAAAGAAGGATGAAAGGGTTGAGAGGGTTGAGAGAACAGAATATCCAAGTGTAAACTTTAAGGTTTTGGAGGAGTTGAGGAGGGAGAATGAGATTTTGAGGAGGAAGTTGAAGGATTTAAGTGATGAGGTTGAGAGGTTGAGGTGTAAAATTGTTGAGATGTCGAAGGATACATACGAGAGGATAAGGAGGGAGAAACTTATAAGATCTTTGCAGGGTGAGATATCCGAACTTAGGAAGAAGTTGAAGGAGAGAGATGAGAGGATTTCAGAGCTTGAAAGGTTGATAGATGAGTTAAAGAGGATGAAGATTCTTGAACTGAGTGGTTGGAAGGGTGTAAAGGTTTTAAAGAAGTTTACGAGGGATGAGATTGAGAGACTTGAGAGGGATCTTGGGATTGAGAGTGGTGACATAATCTTTATAGATGATGCAAGTTGTGGAGGTAGGAGTTCTGCTGAGTATCTCTGTGAGAGGGGTGTGAAGGCTGTTATAGTTAAGGGTGAGATGTCACACCTTGCCAAGTCTGTATTTGATGAGGAGGGAATTCCAGTTATTGATGCGTGTGATCTTGAGATTGTTGAGAGTGATTGGTTTGCTTTGGTTAAATACGATAGGTTTGAGGATGTTTACAGGAGGAAGATTGACGAGATGGGGAGAAGGAAGCTTGACAAGATTGAGGAACTTTTGATAGAATACAGGAGGAGAAAGAAATTATGACAGTATCGTAACGTTCTTAGTTGTTACTGGTAATACACTTACTTCTTTCTCACCTTTGGTAATCCAGTAACACTCACCCAAGGCTGAAAGGAAACATACGTTATATGGTAGAGTTACAAACTTTACAGATCCTTGTATTTTATCTCCCTTCCTGATATCCCTCTTTCCGGCATAGTATAACGTTAATTCATCAACCACCTTTAAGCCGTAATCACTCTTAAACGATCCTTTAACTTTAACTGAGTAAATTTCTTTACCGAGAATTGTAAATTTCATAGATTTTTCATCAGAGGTGGCTACGGCATCTAAATATCCATTTTCATGAACCTCTAAATTCTTCATATATCCATCTTTTCCAACCTTAACTTCAAACCAATCAATTCTAACCCATCCACACTCCGATCTCTTTTCACTTAACGCCAAAGGTAAAGTGACGAGATACGTATGATTAATAATCTCATCCCAGTCCTCCTCCTCTTCACCAAATCCAAGACCAAAGTGTAGCCACAACTCATTAGGAGATCCTAGAACAATACTTGGCCCTACACAGAACTTAATCCTGTTAAATTCCCTCTGATAAACCCCTACTAAGAAAGTAAAATCATATTTCCTCTCAATCCAAATACCCAAGTTATCACTCCAATTCCACCAAAATCCTTCAGGAAATGTTCCAAGGTTTCTCTCAACTGAAACTTCGATGGGTTCTGCAACACTTATCCTTTCAGGTAATCATACCGTTACCTCAATCTTATAAACCTTCCACTCTCTAGGCTTAAGCTCAGCCAAGTTAATATTTGCTGATTCATCTTTAACTTCATAAGACTCCTTATCACTACTCCATAAATGCCAGTGCCACATCCATATTTCGTATGTATATTGCATAAGTTCCAAAATGTAGATAGAGACTTAACCTCTTATTTAACTACATCTACATCTATGGCGGGTGCTATACAAAAACTCCAACCAGCAAGAGCAAGTGTTGAAATAGCATTTGGATCTCGTGATATTAACACATAAATCGGATATGTCCCTTCCAGCTTAATCTCTTTTGGAATGTAAGCCTTACCTACAATACCAGTTTCATAAGTTACTCCTTCAATCGTTACAGTTCGAAGAGATTTATTAAGATCAATCCAAATGTATTCTACTCCTTCTGGAATACTTAACTGCATGGACTCAGGAACTTCAACTGTTGTCTTAACGGTAGCAGGAGTTTTAGACGTTATAGTATGAGTTATAGATTTTGTGGGAGTTTGTTTTGGAGAAATTGTTGGTAACTCAGTTTTGTTAATCTGTTGTTCAATACATCCCAAAGTTAGAAAAACTACCAAAATTAAGACCAACTTTACATTCATATTAACACTATGAGTTTTTAATTGATAAATTTTACGAATTATCCAGCAAGACACAGAAAAAATTTAAAACTCGAAGTTTGATTCTTTGAAGATGCTGATAGTGGTATCCTCCATTCTCATGCTATCATTCATAATATTTAGACGTAGGTTTTTGGGATTCTTAGCCTGGATATTCACAGGTTTCTCCTTCCTTCAAAACGTTCCAAACTTCATCTCTGCACAAGATTTCTTCAACACGACATTATTTTCAATGGCTTTTGTCTTTTTCTGCATCTTAGCTTACACATCCCTGAAGGGAGATTTGGATGTGATGTTGGAAACTACGAGGTTCTCACTCCTCTCAATAACATTTTACTTTCCATTTGCACTCTACAAACCACTGGGAGACACTCTGATTAGTATTGTTACGGATCAGACTTTTGAGATTGGAAGACTTCTAGGTTTTGAATTTGAGAGATTGAATTGGAATGAGATAATTCTAAACGATAGGGGAGTTAGGATAATACTTGCATGCACGGGGATTGAGAGCATTTCCCTCTTTGCTGGAGCATGTTTGGGTGTCAAAGCTGAAATTTCAAGGAAGCTTAAGGCAACACTAATTTCAGTTCCAACGATATACATACTCAATCTATTCAGAAATGTCTTTGTCATAGCATCTTGTGGTTATCACTGGTTTGGGGAGAACAGTTTTTATGTAGCACACAACGTAATATCAAAGCTCCTTGCTCTGATTTCGTTAATTATAATAACAATACTGGTATTCAGGGAACTGCCAGAATTGGAGATGTTGATTGTAAATCTTAAGGATGAGGTGAAGAGGGTGGTAAGATGATTGTGAGGGATGGATTCAAGGTTCTGATTTTTGAAACTGCACTCCTACCACTAACATTTTTAAACAAACTCTTACTGATACCCATAGTAACAGCAATAATACTGACAATAGTATTCTTCAGAGATCCAGACAGGGTAATTGGTGAAGGAGTAGTCTCTCCAGCAGACGGTAAGATAGATCACGTTGAAGGTAGGAGGATTGAGATTTTCATGAGCATACTTGACTGTCACGTAAACAGGTCTCCAGTTGATGGTGTAATTAGGAGGGTTGTTTACAGGAGGGGTTCGAAGTTTCCAGCATTCTTAAGGGTTGAAAATCCAGAGAGGAACGAGATACAAATTGAAAATGAACATGGAACATTTAAAGTTGTTCAGATTGCTGGATTCCTTGCAAGGAGAATTGTATGCTTTGTTAAGGAGGGTGAAAGAGTTAAGAGGGGGGAGAAGATTGGTATGATAATCATGGGTTCAAGAGTTGTTTTGGAGGTTCCAGATGGCTTCGTATTTGTAAGGAAGGTTGGTGACAGGGTTAAGGCGGGTGAAACTATTGCGATTAAGTCTTGCTGATATATTTTCAATTTTGAATGCTGTATTTGGATTCCTGGGTTTATGCTTTGAAGATGTAAACATCTCATCCAGGTTCGTTTTACTCTCAGCTGTAATGGATGGTTTGGATGGATTTGTTGCAAAGAGAAAGGGTAGCAGTAGATTTGGTAGGGAGCTTGATTCACTTGCAGACTTCTTATCCTTTGGAATACTACCATCATTCATAGTGTTTAAGCTTGGATACACATACGCATCCATCCCCCTCCTATTAACTTCAATGCTTAGACTCGCAAGGTTCAACGTTTTGGAGATGGAGGACTTCCTTGGATTACCTACACTTGCCTCAGCTTTGATAGTAACATCCTTCGTCAGATTGGGTATAGGTTATGTGGATGTTTTAAGCGTAGTCCTGTCAGCTCTCATGATATCAAACTTCAGATACTTCAAGCCAAAAAACAAGATTGTTCTTATGACCGTTGGATTTCTAATTTTGGCAAGCATAATCTACGACTTCACACTCTACATACTACTCATCCTACTATTTACATACGTTATAAGTCCACCATTCAAGGTTAAACTATGATTGAGAAGGCATGTTTCGAAGTTGGGATAAAGCTTGGAGCAGTCTTTCACCAGTTTATCGGAGTTCCAATAGGATTTGAGAATGTTGAAACAATTGAGAGGGCTATTGAGAGTTGTGTAAGACTTCAACCCTACGTCGTAGATGTCAAGGTTGAAATTGACAGGGAGAGACTGAGATCTTCAATTTCAGATTTTGGATACACAACACTATCGCAGGATATGCTGAATGTGGATGTTTTGGTTGACGTTGAGGGGGTTAGGGTTAGGGGTGTTTTGAGATGGGTTGAGGATTTGAAGTATCCCCTCATGGAGTTTGAAGTGATAAGCTTTTAAACGTTGAGTGTTAGGATTTGTATGGTGGAGATAAGGATACCAATTCCAACCCTGGATGATCTCATTCCAAGCGATTTTAGGAGACACATGAGAAATGCATACAGGGAGATACTTTTGGCATTCAAGAGTTTGATTGAGAGGGAGATTGAGAGGAGTGAGAAGAAAGAAGTTAAAAAGATTGAGATAAGTTGATGAAGCCAAAGATACTGATAACAAACGACGATGGACCATACTCACTTGGATTGAAGGCGAGCTACTCAGTATTGAAAGATTTGGGGGAGGTCTATGTAGTTGCTCCAATGATCCAGAGGAGTGGTGTTGGGAGGAGCATATCCATAATGACTCCAATAAGGATGCAGAGGATAAATGTGAATGATGTTGAGATTTACGTCGTTGATGGAACTCCTACGGATGCAATCATATTGGGTATCTATGAAGTTGTAGGTGAAATTCCAGATCTTGTCGTTTCTGGAATAAATCTTGGTGAAAATCTATCTACTGAGGCTGTAACTACATCTGGAACAGTCTGTTCAGCTTTGGAAGCTGCAACACAGGGTAGTAAGGCTATAGCAATATCTCTAGAACTACCCGATCACGAGAAGTTTGAGATGTTCTCAAAGGATTTTGACTTTGAGTTGGCAAAGAGAATATTGAGGAGGATAGCTGAGAGGGTGTTGAGGTCTGGTATGCCTAGGGGTGTGGATGTTTTAAATGTTAACGTCCCTTCAAATGCGAGATTTGAGAGGATGGTTGTTACAAGACTTGCAAGGAGACTGTATTCAACGAGGGTTGAGAAGAGACTTGATCCCCGTGGCAGGGAGTATTACTGGATTTATGGAGTTGAGGTTGAACGTGCCGAGGTTGGAACTGATATAGATGCATTGAGGAAGGGTTTCATATCTGTAACTCCGATAAGCTTGGATCTAACTTCAAAAGTTGACTTTAGATCACTTGAAAGGTGGTTGAATGAGTAAGGAGTTTGCAGCCTCCGAGGCTGTAAAGATGGTTAAGGATGGTATGGTTTTGGGAATTGGGAGTGGAAGGACTGTTGAGGTTTTCTTGAGGAAGCTTGGAGATAGGATTAAAAATGAGGGTCTTGAGGTTTACGGTGTTCCAAGTTCTTATCAGTCCCACATGGTTGCGGTTGAGGTTGGTTTGATGATTGTTGATCTTTTTGAGTATTCGGAGTTGGATCTGTGTGTGGATGGTGCTGATCAGATAGATGGAGATTTGAATTGCATAAAGGGAGGTGGAGGTGCTTTAACAAGGGAAAAAATAGTTTCTCAAGCTTCAAAGAGATTTGTAATTATTGCTGAGGAGAGGAAATTTGTTGACAAGTTGAATATGCCAATTCCAATTGAGGTTATACCATTTGCATACGGATATGTGAGGAGGAGGTTGAGTGAGATTTGTAATTGTAGATTGAGGTTTGGAAGTGGAAAGGTTGGTCCAGTTGTTACAGACAATGGAAACTTCATAATCGACTGTGACTTTGGTTTCATAGAGAATCCGAGAGAGATTGAAGCCCAATTAAACTCTATTGCGGGTGTCGTGGAGAATGGTATATTCTGCAATGTTGATGAAGTTATTCTTGGATGTAGGGATGGTGTGAGGATATTAAAGAGGTAATGTCCACGGGTGTGCCAATTTTGATAAAATTTTATATTTTAAGCTTTAAGTTTTGAGATGAAATTCCCACAGATTAAGCTGAAAGAAAATTAACTTAGCCATTTGAGTATGATGTTAATGAGTTGTTCGTCAGAGATAAGGTTGTTCAGCCAATCCAAGATGGCGTTTATGAGCTCTTGATCGTCTATTTTGCCGTCGTGGTTTTGATCATACAATTGCCAAGGTTCCAGTGAGATTGCAATTACTTTGCTTGTAGTGTTCTTCAATCCATCATTGTCCGTTACAGTTAGAGTTACTGTGTAGATTCCAGGGGAGTAAGTGTGATTTACGATTGGGGAGGTAGTTGTTTCATTGCATCCATCTCCAAATTCCCATTCGTAACTAACAATGTTACCATCAGGATCGTAACTCATCGATGCATTAAAAGTAACGTTCATTCCACTTATTTCATACGTGAAATCTGCTATCGGTTTACGTAAATGCGAATAACACACGTAGTTGCCCGAGGCGTTCGTTGTCGTTACATTGGCATTTGTGTCTATAACTATTGCATGTGTTTCTTGGACTATTGCATTTGTGTTTGTTACTTCTACATATGGAGTCGTTACAACCGCATCCGATTCACCAACTATGTTACACCCTGGTATATCCCCATCCTCATCCAACTTCAACACCCAGACATTCCAATCACCTGCCCTAAACGAATCTGTGCCACCTGCAACTATGTATCCTCCATCGTCAGTCTGCTGAATAGACCATGCCCCATCTAAATCACTTCCACCGTAAGTCTTTTGCCATTCAACGTTACCACTGTCATTCAACTTCAACACCCAGACATCCCAATCACATGCTCCAAACGATCCTGTGACACCTGCAACTATGTATCCTCCATCTGATGTTTGTTGGATTGATCCTGCCCAATCATGATCACTTCCACCGTAAGTTTTTTGCCATTCAACGCTACCATTCTCATCCAACTTTAACACCCAGACATCTTCCAAACCTGCAAACGAATAAGTTCCTCCTGCAACTATGTATCCTCCATCATCAGTCTGCTGAATCGATTCTGCCCAATCACTCCAACTTCCACCGTAAGTCTTCTGCCATTCAACGTTACCGTCTTCATCAAGCTTTAAAACCCAGACATCTTCCAAACCTGCTCCAAACGATCCTGTGACACCTGCAACTATGTATCCACCATCAGATATTTGTTGGATCGATTTTGCAACATCATCATTACTTCCACCGTAAGTCTTCTGCCATTCAACGTTACCATTCTCATCCAACTTCAATATCCAGACATCTTCCAAACCTACTCCAAACGAACATGTATAACCTGCAACTACGTATCCTCCATCGTCAGTCTGTTGAATCGATGTTGCCCAATCCCAATAACTTCCACCGTAAGTCTTTTGCCATTCAACGTTACCATTCTCATCCAACTTTAACACCCAGACATCTTCCAAACCTGCTCCAAACGAACATGTGCAACCTGCAACTACGTATCCTCCGTCGTTGGTTTGCTGGATACAACTTGCCCCATCCCAACCACTTCCACCGTAAGTCTTTTGCCATTCAACGTAATCACTGTCATTCAACTTCAATATCCAGAAATCAGCACTACCTGCTCCAAACGAAGCTGTCCAACCCGCAACTATGTATCCTCCATCGTCAGTCTCTTGTATCGTGAAAGCTTCATCATAATTACTACCCCCATAGGTGACTGCCCACTCCTGTGCACTTGCAGGTGGTAGAACGAGGAAGACTAAAAGCAGTAACAACTTCCTCATTCCACCCTCCTCATTTTTAGTAAATTAAAAACGAACTATTTAAAATTTGCTATTTGAGATGTTGAATGTGTCCACTTAAGCTAAGAGGTATATTTGATTATTTTGATTGTTCTGTTGAAAATTAAACATGTGATTTGAAGATATAAACGACATCTTTAGATTCAACTATCAATTTTTCAACAGAGCAATTTTGATTGTTGGGCCCTATCAACATAACCACCTCAGATGATTGCAAAGTATAAACAGCTTACAAAAGATTTTCCAGTTTCTGATAGGATTTTTAGTGATTGAAAAAGAGAAGAGTTTAACACGGTGTTTAAAAGAAGAGAATACTGAGAGGCATGTTTAAAATTTAATTCAGAGCTTTTTTAAGCCAAGGAGCTTTGCTAACTACAAATCTTGTTTTCACAGTTTATTGTTTTATAAAGGACTTAGCAGTAATTTCTTGTTGTATAAACATGAGAATTAATTCATTTCTCTCAATATCTATAGCAAATACGTAATAATTCTTTCTGTTAGCTTTAACAACCGTTTCATCTATTGATTATATTCCTTCCCTTCTTCTCAGTTGAAATCGGTAACTTCTTCACCCACTTCCATACCCCAGTATGTGAAACTGGATATAACAACTCTGATATCTTAGTAGTCTTCCTTACTGATGATGTCTGTAAATAGCTATCCCAAGTATCCTTACCTCAGATTTCTTTCCCTTTCAAACAGTTTTAGCTCTCCTATCATCTCCTTTATCATCTTTATATCCTAAATTTATTCTAAATGATAAAGTTTACGGGTTTCCTCCTTAAATATTTATCACTATTCAATAGGATTAAGAAGCAAAACTTAAGGTCTATTTAGGTTTTTCTCGTCATCTTGTCAAAAGGACACATCTTACATGAGAAAATAACCTCTCACATTTTTATTGGTTTCTTGCTGATTCTTAGCATCTCAACGAGTAAGATTTCATCGAACTTAACTTAATTGTTTTGGGAGGTGTCAACTTAAGATAAACATTAATTATTTACATCATTTCTTATAATAAGTAATCGATCGATTGTTGTTGACTATTATTTATAACAATATTGTTTTCTTAAGTTGACACATCCTTGTTTTGCGATGGAATATATAATCTCTTAAAGTAACCAATTAAATCATTTAAACCTTCAATAAAATCTCCAGGATTTTTACCTTTTATTGAGGCTTTTACAGTTTGAAATTTTAACGCTTTTCTCTCCAGCACATTCAGTAGATTATCTTCAACCCCAAAAATTTCCTTAAGTAGTGGTATATCCTCTGAAATTGGAATTGACCCACCAAAGTCTTTCCTAAACCAGTGTCCAACGGTATGCCTGTATGACTTTGGAAGTCTCATAACTACATCTTGGATACTCAAACCCCTATGTTTCCTAAGGATTGTGAGATACTGTGCTATCATTGGTTGATCCACTCTGTAAAGCCTCATTTTTGTAAAGTATTCACCAATCATAATTTTTCTGGCTCCCGGAGATGCTCCCCAATTTATCCTTTCCAACTCCACAAATTTGCTTTTCGTTTTCTTCCTTCTTTCAAATTCTTCTATTTTGATTACTTCACCTACATTGTAATTAGCGTCCTCTATCTTTTTTATTACATCAACAATTTCCCCTGGTTCTTCGATTGAAGGTATTGTCTCGATACTATTCCACAACAAAGTTCCACAGAAGGGACATCTATTTTCACCAACGGGGTCATAGGGTTCATCCAATTTACTCTTACATTTGGGACATTTGAATATCAATCCCTCCATTATAAATTCATCCTCATTTGGATGAAGGACAAATTCAATGGATGCGTATCCATTCCACTGAACAACAACAATCTTTGGAAAACCATCCCCATACCTCTCAATAATTTTAACTATCCTCCCCTCCTTTGTTTTTTTCCCAGAAATGTCTCTTACCTTTACACCTATGAAATCCTCTCTCCACCAGTTTCTATTCCCTTCAGTTTTTGGTTTTATTCTAACACGATCAAGATAGAACTTGTATTCCACTCTTGTGACATCCCTTGCAAACATGAAAACGGGATACCATTTCATACCATTTGAAATTACCAACATGTTTCTTAAGACGTATCCTTCGTAAAAAATCGAGTGAACGTAGTATAAATCTTTTATAGTCCATTTTTTGACTCCAAAGAAATACAGAGCATCCTCTCTATGAAAAGTTTTGAATTTCTCTGTCGTAATTCCCTTCAATGCGGAAAGAAACTCATCGCTTGTGTTGGCTATAAAAACCTCTCCATGTCTATCTGTAATTATTTCTTTAGGTTCTATCTCTTTAGGTAACTTCTCCTCTTTTACGGGATTCCATTTATAATACACATCACAAACTCTTTCCACATCTTTTATACCAGCCCTTTTTTTAATTATGTCAATGAACACATCTCCCTTCTCTATCATAATAGAGTAAATTCTTTTGGGAAATAATCCACTTCTGATTTTTTTCACCACAACGGCAACAGTTCCAGTTCCAGCAAAGGGATCGAGTATTAGGTCACCATCGTTTAGATTAACCCTGTTCAATAACTCTTCAACAAACCTTTCTGGAAAGACAGCAGTATGTTTCCATGGAGTTTGTTGTAAAGGTATCTTGATAACACTCCCTCCCTTCTTGTAAATGTTATCTTTGCTTTTGGCAAATACCAAAATGGGTTCATATGTGTTTGTGAATCTGTCCTTTACAGGGGAGGGCATGTGGTTTGGCTTATACCAAATTACAATGTCTTCCAGATGCCAACCATCCTTCACCATGTGATGTGCCAATCTGTAGGGAATTTGCAAAAGGTGAGACTTTCCGTATCTGTGAAGATACTTGTCTCCAACATTTAAGAAAAATACACCATCATCACGCATTTTTTGCCTTAATTTTCCAAATACAGTAACTAATTTCCCAATGTATTCCTCGGGAGTATTCTCCTGTCCAATTTGTCCCTCAAATCCATAGTCCCTTTGCTTCCAATAGGGAGGTGATGTGACAGCCACAGCTATTGAATTGTCTTCAAGGTGATCTAGGCAAGCATATACGTCTCCGTGTAGAATGATATCTCTTAGCCACACCATTCAAGTAGCGTATAAAATTTTAAAAATTTGCTAAACCTTGACGTGGATGTGTCAACTTAAGAAAACAATTAGTTTATATGACTATATTGCTATAAAGAATAGTCAACAATAATCGATCAAAATCCTTATTATAAGAAATTTGGATGTAAATAATTAATGTTTATCTTAGCTTAAGTTGACACATCTCCTTGACGTTATCTGTATCTCCTAACTATCAAAAATGCTACTACCGCAGATACAACACAGAAAACAAATTCAAAACCTCCCGTAGGTTTTGTTGTTACAGTTTTCGTTGTTACAGTTGTCTGTGTGCTTTGGGTTGTTACCACTTGCGTTGTTACTACCGTGGTAATCTTAACTTTGGAAGTTTGAATCTTAACGTAACCTCCAGAAACATTTGGTTTTATTAACTCGTTTGGACTACTCATGGAGGCTGAGATCTTAAGCTCACTCTCACCCAAACCAACAGCCTTAAACTTAACATCCACTATTCCCCCTTCAAAATTCAATCCATTCTTATCAATGATCACAAACCTTACACTGTCAGAGCTAACATCTTTAAACCAGATGCAACCTTGCTTACATTCGTAGCTTTTATTTAAACTTACATTCAAGACAGAAACAACATTTGGATCAAACTTAAGTGTAACGAGCACTCCAACAATTTCTTTTGGAGCTTTAACATATACTGGAACCAAAAACTCCTCATTCATACCAACTTCGTAACTCCCAACGTAAACCTCCTGAGCCTTGACAAGGGGCAAAATTACCATCAACAACACAATCCAAACCCTCATCGCACACCGTGAATTCAATCGTTTAAAAGTTTTTTGTTATCGACGTGAGCTTGTCAAATCTAGTCAAAAAATATTTAAGCTCTTGCCCTTAAGTTAACAGATTCTGTAGAAAATGACAAGGTAACGAGAAAAGCCTAAATAGACCTTTTGCACCTTAAGTTGTCATTCCACAATTTATATAGTATGGGTGATTATTTGTAATACAATCATCACAAATTCTGACATAACAATGTCAGCAGTGATCAATTAAGAGTGGTAAATCAAACCTCTGAGTTATCTCTCAACTCCCCACTCAAAGCCTTCTGAGCAATCTTTATTGCACAAAGATCTCCACACATCGAACATGCAAACTTCGATCTCCTCCTACTCCATATCCTCTTAGCCCTCTCAGGATCTGGAGAAAGATCAAACTGTTTCTTCCAATCAAACCTCTTCCTTGCCAAAGATATTTCAAAATCGATCTTAGCAGCCCTCTCCCTAACTCCCTCCTTAACCAAATCTATCGCATGCGCTGCTATCTTCGTGACAACAACACCCTCCTTAACATCCTCAACAGTAGGTAGTGCAAGATGCTCAGCTGGTGTTAGGTAACATATGAAGTCTGCACCAGCCAATCCTGCAATCAAGGCACCCATTGCACCTGCAACGTGATCGTAACCCAAAGCTACATCTGTAACCAGAGGTCCAAGTAGGTAGAGAGGTGCATTCCTCGTTACAACCTTCATAGCCCTAACGGCTGGAATTATCTGATCAGCCGGCATGTGTCCAGGACCCTCAACCATACACTGAACTCCCCTATCCCTACACCTCTCAACGAGCTCACCCAAAGCAATCCACTCCGCATACTTAACCCTATCAGAATCTTGGATACAACCAGGTCTAAACGCATCACCCAAGCTTATCGTAACGTCAAACTCTCTCAACAAATCAAGTAAATAATCGAAATCCTTATAATATGGATTTTCCTTCTCGTTGTGAATCATCCAACCCACTATTATCGCACCACCCCTACTCACAACCCCCAAAAGTCTGTTTGATTTCTTGAGTATTTCAACCGTAAATCTATTTACACCAGCATGAATTGTCATGAAATCTACACCATCCTTTGCCTGCCTTTCAACCGACTTGAAGAAGTCATCCTCATCCATGTCAACTACAACATCCCTCATTCTGGCAGATTGGTATATTGGAACTGTCCCAAAGGGAACATCCGTCACATTCATAATTCTCCTCCTTATGTAATCCAAATCTCCAGCAGTTGAAAGATCCATTATTGCATCAGCCCCATACTTCTGAGCAACGGTTGCCTTCTCAACCTCCTCCTCAACGTTTATGTAATCTATCGACGTTCCAACATTTGCATTTATCTTTGTGCTTACAAACCTACCAATAGCCCTAGGCTCTTTCAACTCCCTGTTCACATTCTTAGGAACTACCACCTCTCCCCTTGCAATCAATCTGATTAACCTCTCAATTTCGATACACTCAAACCTTGCAACATCCTTCAACCACTCTGGATACTTCCCAGCCTTTGCCATCTCCATGAGAGTTTCCATCAAATCTACAATTAGAAATTTCATTAAATATGTTTGCCAAGAATTTTTGTTTATACTTAAGCAAAAGGGTCTTATATCTCAATATCGATCGGTTGTTGAGCGGGGGTTGCCGAGTCAGGAAAAGGCGCCGGCTTGAGGGGCCGGTCCCGTAGGGGTTCGAGGGTTCAAATCCCTCCCCCCGCACTTCTTCAATCCCTAAATATCACTCCAAACTCGGTTATATCCCTTTCACTCTCAAGAAGCTCCCTCAAGACACTTGAAAGTTCATCAACCTTAACCCTAATCTGTCTAGTTGTATCCCTATCCCTTATTGTGACTGTTTCATCTTCAAAGGTTTGATGATCGACTGTTATGCAAAATGGAGTTCCAATCTCATCAAACCTCCTGTATCTCCTTCCTATACTTCCAGAATCATCGTAATCTGTGTATATACCATCCCTCCTAAGCATCTCTGCAATAATCTTAGCCTTTGATGTGAAAGGTTCTCTAGACAGTAGAGGTAAGACTGCAACTGGAATTGGAGCAATCCATCTCCTCAACCTCAAAACCCTCCTCTCCTCACCATCTACAAAATCCTTATCAAAGCAATGTTCCAAAACTGCATAGGTAATCCTATCCAAACCAAAGGAAGGCTCTATCACATGCGGAAATATCTTTTCACCATGTATCTCTTCCTCAACCTCTTTAATTTCAAAGAAATCCCTTGGTATCTCAATCTCCTCACCTTCAACATTTACAACAACAAATTCAACCTCTCCATCAACTTCAACCTCAGACAGCCTCTCAGATATAACCTTAGCTTTATCCCTATAAGCAGGTCCAAGCTTTCTCATGTTTGGAATTATCTTCCTCCTTTTAACCTTTAAGGGTTCCTCATACTGAACAAAAACTCTCAAATCCTCACCACTATGCTCCGCATGTTTTTTTAGATCGTAGTCAGTCCTATCGGCAATACCAACAACTTCTATCCAACCATAGGAAGTTAAAACTTCAGCATCCCAACAGTCTATCGCATAATGTGCCCTCTCATCGTCTCTGTGCTGTCTAAACCTCAACCTACCCTCATCTATCCCAACCTCAATCAAAAACTCCCTCGTCTTCCCAATGAAGTATGCCATAAGCTCGTGACATATTACACCTTCATCGACCGCTTTTTTCAAAGTTAACTCGTGAAGTCTTTCCCTCTTATCCAATAGCCTAACTACTACATCCTCATACTTCCTAAAGTTTGGATGAAACTTATCCTTTGGATTTACAAAGTATTCCAGTTCAGCCTGATTAAATTCTCTTAACCTTATAACACCCTGCCTTGGACTTATCTCGTTCCTGTAAGCTCTTCCAATCTGTGCAATTCCAAATGGTAGCTTCTGTCTGCAAAACTCAAGTAGTCTCTTGAAGTCTATGAAGATTCCCTGTGCCGTTTCAGGTCTCAAGTAACCCCTCTTACCCTTCCCAGGTCCAATCTTTGTTGAGAACATGAGGTTGAAGTGGAAGAGTCTAAATTTTCCACCACACTCACATTTTAAATCGTAGCTTTCTATTATCTCACCAATCGTTTCAACACTCGAATCTATCTCAATCCCCAAGACCTCCTTTATGTAATGATCAGCTCTAAATACCTTACCACACTTCTCACACTCAATTGCAACGTCTGTAAAGTGGGAGACATGACCAGATGCTACAAATACATCCTCAATGCAGACCGTTGGAGTGTCAATTTCAACAGCCTTCTCCATTGTCACAAAATGTTTACGCCAGATATCTTCAATTTTTCTTCTTAAAACGTTTCCAAGAGGACCATAATCAAAGAATCCAGATATACCACCATATATCTCAAAAGACTGCCAAAAGAATCCCCTCCTCGTCAACATCTCCATCAGTTCACTCATGCTCCGCATCGATACAATCTTCTAAAAAAATTTAATGGTGGGGTTTGAGGTAATACATGCAAGATAGGATAAAGAATGTTATGACTATTGCAAAGAATATCCATGCAATGATCGAAAGTCCAATTCCAACTGCGTCACCCTTCTCCATGGATTCATTGGATGTCGATAGAATTTAACACTTTCCAAAATGTTAAATCTTGAAGTCCAATTTTTAACGTGAGATGTGCAATTTGCAAGGGATACAGGTTTTTGTGTGGTAGGAGCTTCTGTCCCATATTGAAGAGGATTGGTGCAATTGGAAAATTTCAGGTGTTGGATAGGGTGATATTTGGATCCTCACCCCCTTCAATCTTTGTAGGTGATAAATTTTCATACATCACTCCTCCAATTGAGGGTGACACATCGCATCTTGGTGATCCCTTGAGATGGGAGGATGTAACTTTGGAGGATGTTATCAGGATGAAGGTTAAGCTTGTGATGGGTGAATGTAGATTTAACCGTGACGATGGATTTGTTATGTCTGTTAAGCCAGTGGATTCTGAGATGATATTAAAGAGGAGGCCAAAACTAAAAATTCATTTAAATGAAGTCTCACCCGTGTTTGGTCCAAGGGCTGAACTTGAAAGAATTAGAGTTGTTGAAAATCCCAAGGTTCCAAGGTTTGTTGAGAGGATTGTTGAGGATGAGATGAAGGCTGGGGAGGGTATCGTTAGACTTTATGAGAGAGGTTTTGGAGAGTATTATATAGTCAGACTACTTTCGGCAGGTTTGCTTGGAGTGGAAAAGAGGTTTGTTCCAACTAGGAGGAGTATAGTGGCTGTTGAAGATGTAGTTGGAGAACACTTGAAGCTTGAGATCATCAATTATAGTCCAATAGAGAGATTTGAGATTTACCGATCTGAATTCCTTGGAAACGAATACACTGTTTTGATGATTCCACTTCAATACTCATTTGAACTCCTTGAGGTATGGCTTCCAAAATCTCTCTTTGGTTTCAGTGGAGTTTTAAGAGATTACGAATTCTTCAAAAAGAGGGGATACGCTAGGGAAACACTTGGAGCATACTACTCCGCAAGGTTGAGTGTTTTGGAGTTCTTGAGGGAGAGGAGAAGGCAGGCTAGGGTCGTTGTGTTTAGAGAGGTTACCGAAGGTTACCACACTCCAGTAGGATCTTGGCAGATAAGGGTTGGGGTTAGGAAGGCTTTGAAAAGGAGGGTTGGAGTTTTTGATGATCTTGGATCAGCTTTGAACCTACTGAGGAGTTTGCTCAGGCATCCTCTTGAAGAATACTTGAAGAGGAGTGTGATCTTAAACGTTGGAAGTTTGAAATTTTAAAAAAACTCTTAACTTGAGAGATCAGACTTTGATCGTGAAGATTGCGGTAACTGGAAGACCTGGGATAGGTAAGACTACGCTTTGTATGAAGGTGTTTAAAGCTGTGGGGGATGCTGAAGGATTTGTGACACTTGAAGTTAGAGAGAGAGGAAGGAGGATTGGTTTTAAGCTTCACGATCTTAAGAGTGGTGAGGAACTTTGGCTTGCAAGGGTTGGAGAGGGTTATCCAAAGGTTGGGAAGTATGTGGTATTTGTCGATTCAATTGAAAGGTTTTCTGAAAGGATGAAGTATTACAAGGGGGTTGTGATAATAGATGAAGTTGGACCCATGGAACTGAAGAGCAAGTCTTTTATAAATTCGATGTATGAACTTATTGAAAGTCCAAATGATTTACTCGTAACAGTTCACTACAAATCAAGGCATCCACTTGTTGAAAGAATAAAGAGGGATTTTAAACTTTACGTGATTAATGAGGGGAATAGGGATGACGTTGCTGAGGAGATAATAAAGATATTTAAAAAATGACAATCGTTGTAATGAATGCCAAAAATCCATGTTAGAAAAGGGGTTATGATGAAAAACTTAGAATGTTTTACTGTGAATCATGTGATCTTGCAATGTGCATTGATGGTAAAACAACAGTATCCATGTAATGTTTTATTAGCTGATTCTGGCTACGATTGTAAGGGTAAAGAAATAGCCCCAATTAGAAAGGGTGGTTGTTACAAATCCCTAGAAAGAATAAACCTCCTATCGGGATTATACGGTAAAAGGTGGATGGTTGTGACAGTATTTTCCGTCATCAAGCGTAGATTCGGTGACCGTATAAAATCCCGTTCCTCTCACTTCAAATTCGTTGAGAACAATCTTATATCTACCGCCTACAACATCTGGAGATTCTTTATCCCCACTTATATACCATACCTTTTACATAACTCCCCTTACCCAATTCAATTATTTTTAACAGAGCAAGATAGAATAATAAAATCAACATTCTTAAAACGTTTCAGCGAAAAAGTTTATTCAGCAAAGCTCAGATGGAACTATGTCAGAAAATGTCATGAAATTCTTCAGAAACAGATAAATTGCTGTTTATTATTTATATTAAAGAATACATAGCATACACTGAAATCTACGCTAAGATAATTGTCCACCTCTCTAAAAAATGTGGAGAAGTTTATAGGTGATGGATTTGTAACGACGAAGAAAATTTTAAGGAGAGCAAAGGAAAATAAGGATAACAGAATTATTTAGGAAAAACTCTGCAAGAGGACTGTTGAAGGAAGGGGAGTTTCTTATAGCCTCTAAAGTCGTTACTGAAGCTGGAAGAGTAAAAATAGTTAAATGTCTGATGGAAGATAAAGAAGATCCTTACTATCTCGTTCAACAAACTGGAAGAAAAAAGCAGAGAACATAGTTAAGGAATATCTCAAGAGATTCTGGATTAAGGAGAAGTATAGAAGGGGTATATCCATTTTAAAGCTCGAAGGAAACTATTTAAGGTCTGAAAGAAGTAATAACTTTTATTCTGCTTATGGCTTTATTATAAAGCTGCATCAAGTATTTGAGCTATAAACTTAGCGTAACTTTCTAACAATGTCGTTAATCTTTGCTCCGTTGAGTTGATATGGCATTTGCTTACGTGATCATATTATCAGAATAGAACAATTCTGCAAATTAAAATCGTTATCAGTGTAAGATACCCGTTAAAGCCAATGAAACTCAATACAAACTCTATCAATTTTTCACCAATGATGAGTGTAATCAAGGCAACTGACAGGGAAATACAAGCGTATGTCGTATTGATCCAAGTGCCATTCCTCATCTTGGCTGCCAATATACCAAGAGAGATAGAAATAAAAAGAACCATGATCTGCATAAGGAACACCGTCATTCTAATTGCTGCAGGACTTAAGCCAGGTAAAGGAAATAAAGTTTTCTCTATCTGCTCTATCAGGATCGCTTGCATGAGCATTGTTGGTAGAGCTATTAGAGTTGGCGTGATAATAAATAAGAAGATGTAGGGCTTAAGGGATGATATGAGGTTTGAGCGAATTTCAAAAAACTCATCCATGAACCTTGTTAGTGACACCAGTGGGTTGACTGCGAGAGCTCCAAGACTTGCAAGTTCGCTTATCATGAACATGACATATCTAAAGAGCCAAGACTTTATCCAAGGTAAAGAAGTTACAAATTCCACTGGTGAATTGAGGGCCAAGACATTCTTAATCTTTAAGATTACATCCAGAAATTCCTTCTTGTAAGCACCTCTTGAGATTTCTTCTAAGGAACTCAGCATGTCACTTCCTATCCTTATTCTTTCCGTTAAATCTCTCAAAAACTGAGATATACTTTCTTCCTGAATTCTCACATCCCTCATCCTTATGTTGTAGATTACGGAAGGTGTTACAAGGGCTACGATTAGAGAAAGACCAAGTGATGTTGTAAAATCAAAAAGAAATCTTAGAACGTTAAAAAGCATGTAAGAGGCAAACGCTCCAAGTGTTATTGGAATAATATCTTTTCTTGTGAAGATTTCTTCTGAGGGAATCTTTGGCTGGATTTTATCTATTGCATAATAAATTACAATTGTCAAGAGGGGTATTGTAAGTATAAACAACCAGACGTGGATGAGTGTCTGATACTGTGCAAATGCAAGAGAGCCAATTATAACTGTCAGTGGTAGCAGTATAAACAGTGCAACAAGAACTTCAGAGAGAAGTGCAGTGGTTTCGACAAATCTTTCACATCTCTTTCTAAGCCTTTCAAGTAAGATGTTAAGGGAATCGTCGAGATGTGTTGCTACGTCACCTCCACTCTTGAGAACGTTTAAGTAACTTTCAACAATTTTTTTAAAATCATCGTTTGGATTGAATTCTGCATAATCTTTTAGAACCTCATTTGGTGTCCTTCCAAGTGATAGTGTTAGAAGGTTAGACTCCCTTTTCATAGTTCTAAAAACATCGTATCTCCTCAATCTAAGCATCGATTCGAGAAGACTCACTCCAGACCTTTGAACTATTGACGCATAAGCCAAATAAAAGGGTAGCTCCCTTTCTATCTCAGATCTCCTTTTAGACTTTGCACTCTCAAGGTATAGAAGTGGTAAGATTGCCACGATTGCTGGTAGTGTCAGTAATACGTAAAGTTTGAGATGAAATAATATGAAAGCAAAAAGAAATGAGATTAGTAAGAGAATTATTTGCAGATGTATTAGCTCTCTTGAATCCTTTAAAACACCAGATTCAAGTGTCCTTCTCGAAAAAACTTCAAATAAAAACCTTTGAAGATTATCTGAAAAATCTTTGAACCTCATTTACAACGTCTGCAAATTTGAAAACCCTTCTCTTAACAAGACCTTCTATGAACTCTCTTCTGCTCTCAATCTCTTCAATTAGATCTCTTTTCGACCATCCTACAACCTTCGCTCTATCTACTAGCTTTACACTTCTCTTAACGATATCACTTGCGTCATTGGGTTCAAATTCGTCCTCTTCAGCCCTCCATTCAAAAACTTCAATGTACTCCCCATCTTCGTTCATTATTTCACCAACCTTTATAACTCTTCTCAACGGCTTTCTTCTTGGTATTTTTACGTATCTCGTTACTGCTGAAGAGATTAAGGGAAGAAAAATTCTTGACATTTCTATCGGTGGAGAAACAAGTCTTGAAACCATACTATCTATGGAGTCGCTGTGAAACGTTGTTGCACCACTGTGACCCGTAGCTATTGCCTGTGCAAGGTATCTTGCTTCCTCCCCTCTAACTTCACCTATAACTATAACATCTGCTCTCTCCCTTAGAGCAACCCTTACGAGATCGAAGAGAGAATATTCGGGAATTGGTGTATGATTTACGGAAACAGAAAATCTCGTCACAAGAGGTTTCCAACCTGGATGTGGTAGGAAAATCTCAGGAGATGATTCTATTGTTAAAATCTTCCAGTTCGGAGGAAGAAACATGAGGATTGCGTTTAAAAGGGTTGTCTTGCCAGATGCCATCTCTCCTGTTATAAAAATTGCACCTTTCAGTTCAAGAAGTGTCCAGAGGTAAGATGCCATGAGTGGGGAAAGCATCCTTAAATGGATCAACCAAGGAAGTGTTAGAGGTTCCTTGAATGGCTTCCTTATAACAAAACTTGAGCCAAGTGGTGAAACTTCGTATCTGTACGTGACCATTACTCTATATTTTTCGGGGAGTAAACCTTCGGCTACTGGAAAAGCAACATTGACAGATTTACCTCCTTTATAAGCGAGAAGAGTTGCATACTTATCAAGTTCCTCCTCATTTTCAAATTTTAGATTTGTAAATAGCCAACCGAGGTCTGAAAATCTCCTATGAAAAACCCTAAGAGGTCTCCCCATACCATCAACGCTTATATCTTCAACCTCATCATCCTTTATGAAGGTATCAAGGACACCGTAACCGAGCGTATCTCGAAGGACGTAATAGCTAACCTTCTCTGGATCCACGTTATTTTCGTTTTCAATTGATCTCAATACGCATTTTACAGCCCTCTTTGGATCAGATTTCAATGAGAAGTAAAGCTTATACATGACCTTGTAATAAGCTTCAACCTCTCTATCATTTAGCTCAGGTTCGGAGACTATATAATAGTAAAAGTCGCTCTCAACGATTTTAACTGTTGCAAGACCAACTTCATATTCTTCAACAACATCTCCTTCAAATTCATCTCTTAAAATCTTTAGCCTAATCCCCCTCGATTCAAGCCAATCCCTTTCAAAATTGTTCTTAAAACTTTCCTTCAATCTCTTCAATATTAACATAACATAACCACTTCTTCATACGATTTAAAAACTTAACTGGTATTTATCGGTGGAGAGAGAATCCATTCCTTTTCTATGTAAAAACCCATGATCTTGTGATTGACTATGAAGGAATGTGTTTGTAAAGGTTTTAGTGTTAGATTTAGCTTTGATACTTCAACTGTTCCATTACATGTCACGTTCATCACATGTGTGATGTTTACAGTGTTTAATGATAGGTTTCTGATCGTAAGGTTGTACATGCTGTCGATTTTGCTCACATTGAAATCTAAGATGCGATTAAAAATTGCAACGTATCCGTTTCCATAGTTTGTCACGACTAAGATCGTTGTGTTACTTGGATAGTATTCTTTTACATATACTGTAGCGTTCTCGGATGGATTGAGCGTTAAATTTAACGTTGTTGAGTTGAATCTGAAGTTTTCTCCATCTTTGTAAATTAGTGTGATGTGTGTAACTGTAACTGGGAAAGGTGAGTAGTTTGAGATTGAAACGTTTGCATCTTTAGATGTGAAGTTTAAGATCTTTGCAGAGATGTTTTCTGCAATTCTATCTCTTTCAAATCTAAGAGAATTCTTCAAGTCTTGAAATTCTGAATTTAGGTAAGAAGATGATATGAGGTATGAAGAAACAATGATCGAAAGGGCTATAACCGTCAAAATGGATATTGCAATCAGATTCCCAACGCCCTTAGAATTTAAAGATGTTGCCATGTTCAGTCCTCAATATAACCTGTTCAATCTTTTCGCATTTGGATGTATTTATCTTTAGAACATATATTTCTCCAGAGGGGATTGAGAAATTTGTAGGTTCTTCGCCTTCCTTGACCAAATACGTGTAATTCCCGCATTTCAACCTTACTTCAACCACATCAACATCGAACCTTCCGCAGTTCTTAAGGATTAGGAAGAGATGAGTGCTGTTTTTAGCTCTGTAAACTACTGAAATATCTTCGGAGTATCTGATGGATTGTTTGGATCTTTCGAGTTCAGCTTCTATCAGTTCGATGTTTTGAAGTGTTTGGATGTTTGAGAGTAGGATTGAGAGGATTGCGAAGCTTATCATTGATATTATTAGCACGGATATTATATTTGAGACCCCTTTCATTTCTTTCTAAGCTTTGGAATTGTGATTGCTATTATTACAACGTAGCCGAGAAGTGAGAGCAGAAATGCCTTTCTTAGATTTTCATCTCCACTCGTTTTATAAGGACAACTTTGACCGAAGTTCAAAGTTGCTCTGTGAAGATTTTGTTCAACAACTATCTTGTAACTACCACTACCTTCAGGCTTGAAGCTGAATTTTCCTTCTTCATCCGTTTTTCCTTCAAGGAAGAGAACTCCATCCTTGTAAACTTTTACTGTTGCATTTGAAGCGGGAATTGGAGGAATTCCAAAGTAGTATGCTTTTATTGTTATGTTGGCTTCTATGTTGATTGCATGGGCTGAAGCTGTTGGTATCAGTATAAAAATAATAAAAAGAAAGATTATTGCTCTCATGCAGTAGCCTCGGCAGCCTTGACAGATATGCTCGCAGCGGCTCCGTTGGTCGTTGTTAGCTTTACTATGTAAACTTTGCCCACCTCGAACTTTGCTCCACCCTCTCCGTGGAAGTACTCGTAGTCACTTGTGCAGCCATAGCCTGAAGCACAGAACTGATGAATGGTTGTATTATATGTCACAGTAAGACCACTAACGAATGTTTCATTAAGATTCTCTGGAGCTATGTTAGTCATGTCTGAGACGTTTATTGCAACTGAACCCTCGAAGCATCTCGAATTTCCAGCTGGAATCTTAAGAGGTCCGAACATTATATAGTCAACTTCTACACCATCATTAGGTTCTCCAGCACTAACATCGAAGTCACCTGTGTTTATCCTGTAGATAGCGTATCCAGCCTCTTTGAGTTCCGTCGTTGATAAGTGATAAATCACGTTTCCGTCTGTATCTGATATATACATAGCTTCAACCTCAACGTCAACTGGACCGGTGTTTGCCGTACAGTAGTGCCAGTATCTTATGTCGTACACGCCATCCTTTGTACCTGTACTGGGATCTCGTGCATCTGCAAGGTTAAGTATTCCAGCTTCGATTGCTATGCTCTCTCTAACCTCTCCTGGAACTGGGGTCGTAGCTCCAATGAATCCACCAGCCCAGCCATAGAGCATGATTGCTGCTGCCAGTGTTATTATTGCTACAAGGAACACTGCCATCACATAACTTATTCCTCTCTTATCTTTTAACACTTTTTTATTCTCCACACATACCACCTCCTACAATTCCTCAAATTAAATTGAAGATGTGCTACTAATAAATTTTTCGGTATTAAATATTATGATTGTTATCATAATCATTAAGACGGAAACCTTATTAATAATAATTGTTATAGTTACTATAATGATGAAACTCATCGCACTCGTAACGGTATCTGTGCTAATAGACTACATTGCAACTTTAATTATCGGAGACCTATCACTCGAAAACAGTAAGCTCTTAGCTTATGCAATCGAGCACGGACTATTCATTCCATATACAATCTCTGTCATGACATTTTACGCAATTTTCTCA
>Ga0190367_1000327_pt1 | contig 35988 bp, 27 predicted proteins | sample 4872181011_MG_FD_171838 | JGI IMG/M metagenome (GOLD analysis project Ga0190367, IMG submission 171838) | Hydrothermal vent microbial mat bacterial communities from Southern Trench, Guaymas Basin, Mexico - 4872-18-10-11_MG | ecosystem: Environmental > Aquatic > Marine > Hydrothermal vents >... | reverse complement strand
AGCTTATCGATGGTTTTAGGCGTCAGCAGGAGCAGATTCAGGCTTTGGTTGAGGAGGTGAAGGCTCTTAGGGAGGCCTATGCTACGCAGCAAAGGCAGATTCAGACTTTGGCTGAGGAAATTAAGAATCTTCGGGAAGATTTCAATATACTGAGTTCGCGGTTGGATATTAAAATAAGTGCTCTTGGTGCTCGTTGGGGTATATTGTCTGAGGAAGCTTTTAGGGCTGGCTTAAAAGTTATTGTTGAGCGTCATTTTGGTGGTTCTGTTAGGAAGTGGACTTACTATGATAAGGATGGTTTTGTTTTTGGGTATCCCAGCGAGATAGATGTTGATGTTCTAGTGAGGGATAGGGAGCATATACTAATCGAGATAAAAGCGCATGTTGATCGTGGTGATGTCCTAGAATTCTACAGGAAGGGAGTTCTCTATGAGAAAGTGACGGGGGTAAAACCAAAAATGATATTTGTTACACCATTCGCCGAGGAAAGAGCATTTATCTTGGCTACGAAGATGGGTATTGAGATAATAACTAAGATCCCATAGAGATTATATGGATCATCATGTTTTTGCTTAATTCTTAGATGTACGAAGCTAGCATTACTACTCCAAAGTATATTAGTATCAGGCCAAGCACTAGTAGGAATATTCTATAGCCTCTGCTCTCCATGAACTTTGTGCCAGTCTTAGCTAAGTATGCTATGGCCATTAACCAGGCGAAATCTACCCAGACATGAGCTATGTACATTACTACTATGCCCAAATAACTTGCATAGTTATATGCTTCGATCGCAAGTGCTGCGCCTATACCTATCCACCAAACTATGAAGAATGGGTTAAATGCCGATAGGTTAAACCCAATGATAAATGATGACTCAATAATTCTTTTTTCTTCTATGGAACGACCATTGGTAGGTGGTTTTGCTACGCGTAAGGCGTCTCTAATTGTAAGTGCCCCAAATACTAATATAAATACACCACCGATGATCCCAGCGAGAAATATTACTAGGTTGTCCATAAGAAAAGCCGCAGCTCCAAGTCCTATGAGTAAAACCAATGGGAACTCTGCGGCCATATGGCCTAGTGATGCTAGAAGCCCCGCTCTAGCACCTTCACTCATACCCTTCCTCATAACACTAACTGTTAGAGGGCCCGGACTAAGCGCTCCTGAGCTCGTTATGATCATTACTTTTGCTAGAAAACTTACGGGGAGCATAATACTACACCATAGACCTTTAGCCCAAGTAGTCATCCTATTTTACTAATAATTATACTTCATATAGTTCTAAGCACCTATACGTGGCCTTAATCTCCACTTAGAATAATCCAAGCCTTAAATGCTGCCTATTATGAGAATCATAACTATGAATTGAAGAGTTAGTATCTTAATCGTACCATAGTCGGTGTCTGCCTATGCGGAAAGCCGCACACTCAGAATCTTCGGTCTAATCGATGAATCAGCACCGATAATAGAAGTTCTTAATGATACACGCATTGAATATGAGCTTGGCCTAGCAGAACGCTTAGATTTTAATATCCATGACGATACGCCTAGAGAATTCTGGGTGTTATTAGACTTCACGGAAATCCAAGAAGTTCGTATACGACTGGAGAGAGCATCTCCGCAATCCCATCCGATATTATAGCGGCCCCTGGAGACTACTTGATGCAGATAAACGCGGATGACAGATTTGGAAACATGGCCTATGTGAACATCTCCATAAAGGTCTATCCCGCTGAGGCACCAACAATAGTCACATCGCCACCAAATATTGTTAATGTGGCCATTGGAGAAGAAGTAGTACTATCTTGGAAAGCCGAGGACAAATCACCATACATATATGAGATATATGTTGATAGTAATCTAAACATGTCTGGAGCATGGCTAAGCGGGCTGTTTTCAATTTTTCCAACATTCGGATAAATCTGATGACAAACAATGAAAAGCCACAACAAACCACATCCAAAAAACTACATGTCAATTTCTATGTACTGACTATAATCGCAGTTTCTTAACTTCGCTCGACCATATGCCGACAATCCAATAGAGTCCAAGTAAGCGCAAAATCGTCTATAACGCTCCGAGATAGAATCCCAAGCTAAACACTCTAGCAGACTAGGTATAGCCTCTGGGCGAAGATGCATGACAAACACTAAGAACTTCCCCCAACGAACACAAAAGTCGTTACTGTGACGCTACCCAGTAGCACGGCGAATGTCTCTCTTAAAGCGCCCAATGAGGGCTTCCATGGCGTTGTTTGTCCGAGGTATGCGGGGATCGTCATACGTATAGAATATATTTTTGATTCAGCGTTTGGTGTACATGTTGATGTCTTTTAGGACTTCTTTGCCAGGGATGTCTTTGGTTTCACGGATTTGATATAGGCGAGGAGTCGTCTTTGGACATCTCTGCCCTTGAGGCCCTCTGGATTGTCTAGGATTTCACAAATGGAGCGGATTATCTGGACACTTTCTGATACGGCATTATATTGCCTCTTAAGCTCGCTCAGTACATTTAAGATTCTCACCATAAGCTTTTGAACATCACTGTCTTTGATGTTTCTGAGACAGTCTATAAGATGGCGAAGCTTCTCATAGATTTCGATTTCTGCGAATTGTGATGGATATCGGGTTCTGGTTGCCAGAATCGCATGGATGAGCTTACCGACTCTTGTCAGCAATTTGGATGGTTTAAGGCGCTTGTTTCGAGACTTTCGGTAGTGGTGCATCGCTCTAATTCTTGCCCGAATTTTCTTTGCGAGGTTTCTGTCGGCGTCGCATGCTTTCTGGGAGATGTTCCTTATGTAATGGAAGTGACAGAATTGATGTTTGGCTTCTGGTAGAACTTTCTCTACGGCCTTTATGATCGACTGCTGGCCGTCGCTTACCACTGCAATTATCGGGACCCCAAGCTTCTTCTTTACCTTTCTTAGCATGTCAGCAATGGTATCAATTGTCTGGTTTTCTAGTATTTGTGCATGAATTGGCCTTTCCACTTGGAGTTCAGTCACAATCTAAAGTGATGCTTTTCCTTTCTCTGGCTGGACGCCATCGATCGCTATGATGGCGCATCCGACTTCTCTGATTTTCTTGAGGGTGTCTTCTTCGATTTTGTCGGTGGCTAGGATGAGGTATTGTTCGTAGATTTTTCTGACAGTCTTGTGGCTTATCTCTATGCCTCTCCTGGCGAGTTCTCTCGCTATTTCTCTGAATGATTTTTTGTCGTACTCGCGTAGAATGACTATCTTCACTATCACCTCTTTGCTGTAGACTAGCCTTGGCACGCTAGAGTCTTAGCTGGCCTTATCTCCACGTTGTGCATTTCGCAGTATGGGTTTGGGCACCTTAAAAATATTGTCCTCTCCTAGATCGGCCCTTCGAATGTCCAGACTATGCGGTCTTTGTGTCTTCTTTTGTCTAGTGTTGTCTGGCAGACTGGATATTTCTTTATTTTCGGCCTTATTACTATTCGTTTTATTGGTTTTGGGCTTTTCTCTGTGGCATTATAGGCTGTTCTATTGACTGGTCAGTGTCGTCAAGAAGTAACTAAAAAACGGTACTTAAAAACTGACATGTAGTTTTTTAAAGGATACAATTATTATGTTGTTATAAATTAGAAAATAATAAAAGAGGAGCTGATTATGTCAAGAGGAGCTTCTTTATTACTGATACTTGTCCTCCTAATAGTTATGCAACCAGCCTCTCACTCAGTTGAGCTAGTAAATGTTAACGCTATATCTCAAAAAAAGGTCTACATGAGCCTTACTGAAGAGACGCCTAAAATCAACATAGGAGTAAGTGGTAATCTAACAATACTATCAGATGTAGTCAATTTCATTAATGAAAAATATGGATCTTATGTCAATATAGTTTACTTGGTACCTAGAGATGAAAATTCACTAAGAGGTATTGACCTATTAATCTTAACGGAGAAAGTATATGAATTTCAACCACAATGGGTCATTGGTGATTACATAGAAAAAAGAACTCTTATCATACAAATGTGGGATAAGGAACAAAATGAGTGGGTAAATATTACTGAAATCGTTCCTAGAAACCATCCTTATCTATATGCTATAGACCTTACTAACTATACTATAAAAGTTAATAAAACAAGGAATGTATTCCGTAATAAGGGAATAACCATAGCCTATCTCAATAAGCTCCTACATACTATGGACTCCGAGAGAAGAATTAATATTACAATCAGAATATTATTTACAAGACCACATGCACTTGGGTACATAGCTATAGAATCAACGCCCATAAGGAAAGAAATAGAGCGTTGGTTAGATATGAAAATCGTGCCGTCAATGTTAATCAATGCATATCATTCTAATGGTAACAAAGTCTTGAAATACCTACTACTAGACAACAAAACAGCCATGATAGCCATGGATGAGAATGTAACTATGGAATTTACGGCTCCAAGATTAAACATAAACTCGCTGAAAAAAGACATTATATTTGTGGTAAGAGGTTATTATCTAAGATTATCTATTAACGAAACTCAAGAAACAACTCAAACGAAGTTTAGAGCCAAGGGGGTCCATCTAAATGGCAAAGTATATTTTGTGGCAACCAAGACACATTTCAAAGTAAGTCAAGGCCTTCTAACTGTATGGGTAAACATCACGAGCGAATCAAACATTACTGAATGCGAATTAATATACTCATACAAAGTGAATAATATTTCTAAGGGACCACTCTCCATCCCTATGGGTCTCGAATATTCAACCCTTGAATCTGATAAGTATATAAGCGTTTGGAGTGCAAGTATAACTATACCAGAGGTCAAAAATTATAAAGAGTTCTATCTAGAAGTTGAAATGACCGCAGTATTTAAAGATTTTGATGGTGAAACCCATAGTTACCACTTCAAGGATACGCATTCTCTTTCTGTAACCACAACCGTGACATCACAACGAGTTGCTTGGAGCTACATACTGATATTCATGGGTGTCGGCCTAGCTCCTTTTGCCTTTGTTGCTGTGTATTACTTTAAAAGAAGACAAAAATTGGATTTGTATTATTAAATCCTATTTCATATTACTTTTTCGCTCTTATAACTTTTTCGGTTGGTAGTCGAAAAGCATAGATTCAATGCTTCCAGCGCCTCCCAAGGCTCCAGAACGTAAAGACGAACCCAGACAGTAGCAGACGCGGCATAGAGATCGAGATAATCCTTAGCAACACCACACCTAGGAAGCATAAAAATACCGAAGCAAAGATTACGACCCTCACAACCATTAATGTGGACATCACCACAGGCATAGACGCCCTCAGAGTGAGCCGCACTCTGATGACCATAACCGTACAAGCCACGATAGCTACGATAATCATCAGTATAGATTGTATTTCCCCTAACGATATAGGATCTGATAACACACCTCACAGATCTCGCATCGGCACGCCTCTCCATCCTATATATGGTTGTCCAAGTCTTCCGACCAACCACCGTGAAAATGGGTGGTCGATCCGTCCTGCACGTCCCCCCTCCACGTCTATGCGTGCCTCCCCGCTTTCGGCCCTTGCCATTTCTTCTGTTCTTTCCTTTCAATCCAGCATTAACGTAGGTCTCATCGACCTCGCAGTCTTCATCAAGCCTTAGCATGTCCTTGAAAAAACTTGGCTGCCTCCTGGATCTTCTTGACGACCTCCCAAACAGTCTTATATGGCATTCCCAGTTCTCTCGCTATCGCACTAGTGGTGAGTCCCAGTTTTTAGGTGTAGGTATGCTATGAGGAGCCATGTGCTTGGCTTTACCTTGCTGTTCTCGAATATTGTGCCGGTTGTGTCTGTGAATGTCTTTCCGCAGTCTTTGCATTTGTAGCGTCTTGCTGGTCCTCTCCAGCCGTATTTTATCACGTTTTTTGAGCCGCAGTATATGCAGTGTAGGTTTTCTAGGTTTTTGCCGAATCTGTACTCTCTGAGGTGTTGTATGACTTCGTTGTCCGTGATGTTTATGGTGAGGACTGCTTTCTTTTTTGGCATGTGTATCCCGTAATACGTAATACAGAATTCTGCATATATTTTGTGCTTTTTGATGTCTGTACTGGCTAGAAACCACCAACCAAAAAGTTATAAGAGCGTAGATTTTATATTGTATAATTTGTCAGATTATGCTCCCATGAAGAGGGAGACTACTATATTATTTATAAGGGCTCAACACCACCTAATATTCAACAACATTATTATAATTATACTTTTGTTTTTCTTCTTTGAGTTGCTAAGAAGAAGATTCTATAGGAGTCTCCTTCTCTAGCAGCTCACCTAGTCTGCTTGGTGCCTATTTTGTATACCAGGAAATTGCTGTTATGTTTAGTTTTAATAATCTTGATGCTAGCACCTCTCACATCCTATGCGAATCCCAATGCTCTGCCGAGCATCACAATACTTTATGAGGAACCCAACGAATCACTGAGAACTATTAGTAATAATATTCATGCTAAGCTCTCCGAGTATAATATAGCCTCCGAAATAATAGGGATAAAAAGTATGGGTGAGCTCCAAAGAGCCATTATCCTCTCAGATTCATACATAATTCTCTACGTTTTCCATGGATCCGAAGAAGGGATTCTTGGAGGGTCATGGAGGGAGGTAGCAGCCTACATAGAAGGCTCGAATCCTAAGCATCACATATTAGTTACATGCCACTCAGATAGCCTCGCCAAATATTTTGAGAATGGTTCGAATGGACATTTCATATATGTTGTGGAGGATGAAATAGATATTAAGATTGCGGAGATAGAGAGTGAGGCTAGGGCGGCACTAGTCTTAATGGGATTTCCATCAGCTTTGATTCGCAGTAGGGCTAGGAGTCTTTTTGATGATTTGATGGACAGAGTGGTTGAAGAATTCCCAGAGATCCTTATCAGGATGTTAATACCTAAGGAGCCCTTGCTAAAGTTTCCAGAGAAATCTGGTTTCTCGGGCCCCGCAGGTTTCATAGCGGACATGATTCTTAGCCTAGCGAAGCTATATCTGCAGCTAAATGGATATCTCGATGATGAGGGAAACATAGTTTTTCCTATAGACCCAATAACAATCGACCAAGAACTCTCTCTAGATTTTGGAGGAGGCGAGTTCCCATTAAATGTAAGTATAGGCTACAGTATGAGTATAAGCTCCAGCGGAGAATTCACCATGGGGGCATCAGTATCGGTATCTAAGCAGCAGACTGGACACCTAGGAAAAATTATGAATGTTATTGGCACAAAAGTTTCGGGTAGTGGTGAATTCGAGATAGAGGGGTTGCTCGCCGATAATCCTGTCCCACATGTTGAATTTAGAAGTTTCGTATTCAAAATATCTTTCGAGATAGAGAAATCCTTAGATATAAAGGAGATAATACGTAGTGTAGCTCCAGGAGGTGTTGCTCAGATTATAGATAAGATACAGGAATATGTAGGGCTCGAAATATCAGCATCAATAAAGTTTGGAGGCTCATTCCAAGTATTCTACGATTTCACCAAAGATACAACTGAGCTAACAGTCTCCCTATGGTTTGGAACCGAGCTAAGTGTGGAGATAGCCATAGTTATATTCTCAGCGGGAATAACTGTTAGACTTGACTTTAAATTTACACCTGCTGGTAACTACTTCACAGCCACTTTTGTGGCATATGCTGGTGCTGAGGTAGATTTGATGTTCACTACCTTAGAATTCCATGGAGAATTTAAATTGGAATGGTCAGCCGAACCAAGTGATTCTGAAGGCGAACAGATGAATATAGACTCTGATAACGACGGATTGCCAGATAGCTTTGAGGAGAGCATAGGTACAAATCCAAATAATCCGGATACTGATAGCGATGGTATTCCGGACGGAATAGAGATATACGAATACCGAACAGATCCGAAGATATCTGATTCTGATAATGACAACATTGCAGATGGCGCCGAAAGGAATTGGTATGAAACCCATGGGTGTGACCCGCTTGGAGATATAGATGGTGACGGCACACCAAATATTCTTGACAATGATAGCGATGATGACGGGGTATTCGATGGCGATGAGATCCTCTTATACCATTCAGACCCACTAATAGTTGATAGTGATGGTGATGGCTTATCCGACGGATTAGAGATCGGCATAGGCACAAACCCAGTACTTAGTGATTCTGATGACGATCTCATGGGCGATCTTGAAGAGTATCAATGTGGGTTAGACCCAACGGATAACGACACAGATAACGATGGAATCCGTGATGGTGTCGAGAAATACATAATACTTACAGATCCGCTTAACAACGATACGGATGGAGATGGTATAAAGGATGGCGACGAATATGCATACTTGGCGGATCCTCTCCTAAACGACACAGATAGCGATAATATCTCTGATGGCGATGAGATCTACATCTATAACACTTATCCAAATATGAGTGATAGTGATTCAGATAACGTAACTGATTACTACGAGATATTTGGGTGGGAGATTACTATCAGGGATAACATATCAGGTCTGATAACAAAAACGGTGTATTCAAACCCTCTCCTCAATGATACCGACAATGATAATATCTCCGACGGCCTAGAAAAAATATATGGTTCGGATCCGGGAACTGAGGATACGGATCATGATGGACTAACAGATTATGAAGAGATATACGGCATATCTGTTGGCCTTAATATATATTATCCCGATCCAACGGACTATGATACTGATGGCGATGGTATATCTGATTACCAAGAGATCATAGATGGAACGAACCCGACAAATGGTGATACTGATGGCGATGGCCTATTGGACGGTATAGAGAAAAACGGTACTGGTACTAATGCCTCGGACAGAGATTCTGATGATGATGGCATAATTGATGGTAGGGAATATGAATATTTGAGTGATAGAGGCCTAAACCCAAATATTAGTGATTCGGATGGTGATGGTTTGAAGGATATTCTAGACAATGATTCAGATAATGATGGGATAATCGACGGTGATGAGATAAACAGATATTTTACGGATCCACTAAGCAATGACACCGATAATGATGGACTAGGCGATCTCCAGGAAATTCAGCGAGGAACAGACCCCCTCAACGGTGATAGTGATGGGGACGGGTTACTTGATGGTTTTGAAGTCTCAATATCCACAGATCCGCTCGATGTTGATACTGACGATGATGGCTTAGATGATGGTTTTGAATACAACAACTCGCTAGATCCAACAAATAGTGATTGCGACGGAGATATTCTTCTCGATGGCCACGAGCTTGAGATCGGAACGGATCCACTAAATAGTGATAGTGATTTAGACTCGCTACCAGATGGCTGGGAGGTAAATGGTTTTAACATTTCTGGCTCACTATATATGATAGGTCCATTCTATACAGATCCTCTATACAAAGATACTGATGGAGATGGCCTATTGGACGGAGAAGAAGCTTCGATATATGGAACAGATCCAACAAATCGGGATACCGATGGTGATGGGCTCAGAGATGGAGATGAAGTACACATATATGGCACATCGCCCCTTTCGGGAGATACGGACTCCGATAATGTTACTGATTATGAGGAGATATTTGCTTGGAATTGGGCTGTTTTCAGATACCCACTGAACAGTCTGGGTGGCGATATCTGGGGGCCCGAACCAGCTAAGACTAGGGACAATATTCCTCATACTGAGAAAAGGGAGAGCGTTGTGAATAGATATATAGGCTATTATTATGCGAGATACAAAAGTAGAGTTACACCATTCAGAGGGAAATATTATACTGATCCTCTTAACCCAGACACAGACAATGATACTCTATCCGATGGAAGAGAAAAGTATCTTGTTACAAATCCCCTCTCAAATGATACTGATAGAGATTTCCTCTATGATGCTGATGAGCTAGGTATCTCGACGGATCCAAGGATAAGTGACTGCGATTTCGATGGGCTTCTAGACGGATATGAGGTACATAATAGTAGCACTAATCCTCTAAGTAATGATACTGATGGCGATAAGTTATCGGATTATGAGGAGCTATATGTCTGGCACACGGACCCATCTCTGAACGATACAGATAATGATGGTCTCCTAGACTATGCCGAGATAAATGGATTCTACGTGATTATATACAATATAACTCAGGGCAAATTCGTATGGGTAAGGATAAGGAGTAATCCATGCAATAACGATACGGATAGCGATGGTTTATCAGACTCCTTAGAAGCCTACACATATCACACAAACCCACTAATCAAGGACTCTGATGGAGATGAGCTTGGTGATGGCGAAGAAATATATACCTATAGGACCAATGCAACAAACTTTGATACTGATCATGATGGGCTCCTAGATGGTTTGGAGATAGAGTATGGTAGAGACCCATTAGATCCTGATGATGATCATGATGGCGTTCCAGACGGCAAGAACTATGATTATGATAATGATACATTGAATGATTACGATGAGATCTATATCTACCACACATATATAGCTCTTAGAGACAGTGACAATGATGGTATGCCGGATCCATGGGAGGTACGGTACATGAACACTCAGCAGAACATCTATGATCCAGGGCTTGACCTAGATAGAGATAATCTAACCAATATCGAGGAGCTAGTACATAGGACAAACCCAGATAATAATGATACCGATGGAGATTTACTGTTGGATGGGGATGAGGTCAAAAAATATGGTACAGATCCTACGGACAGAGATACGGATGGAGATAATATGGATGACTATTTCGAGGTATCTAATAACCTAGATCCGCTAATACCAGATGTCTCCCCACCACAAATAGTAACCATATACTTCGACGGGGATGTTAAACGGGGAGATAACCTTACTGTTGTAGCGGAAGTTTACGATGACTCCGCCATAAAAGATGTTTTCTTGGCATATAGGACATATGGGTCATGGTTATGGTTAAAAATGAATTATAATGGGACACACTACATAGCGATAATAGTAGACATGGAAGCGACGAAGTATGAATTCAAAGTAGTGGCCATAGACTATGCAGGAAACCAGAATGAGACGCAGATATACACAATAATACCAACTGAAGAATATGAGTATCCTACTCTAATGATAGTCCTAATCTTAGCAGTCCTAGTAGCTACGGTATTGCTCATAGTATTTCGCATACGTATGAGGAAGCGGAGAGACACCTAAGAAAGATGGATGTCTCCGAACAATTTATGGCTCTAAAATATTTTTAACATTATCGAGAGCTGATTGAAGGGACGCCCAGTATTTTCTCTTTATCTGCAAATAATCTTCTTTTCAGAAACTTGGTAGATGATATTGACATATATGCCAAAGACATCATCGTCAATGACAATCATGTCAACAATCATTCTATGAATAAATTAAAATTGAGGGACTTACAATTCCGTTTCTATTGCTTGCTGATCCATTTAGAATCTCTGTGAAATATTTTGAAGTTATTTATAAATAGATTCAAAGTTGAGTTGAAATGTCCACGGAGATCTGGCGAATCATAACAAGGGCAAATAAGTGGTGGTTGGATCCTAGAAAGATTATGGATGATAAACACATAGAAAAATTCGAAGCATCAACTATTAGGTGGACTCCCTCCATTTTTAGCCTAGATGACATAGTGGATGGAGCCTACACTCTTAGGGGGTCTCTACAAGTAGGAAAAAAACAACCACACTTAAGTTGTTAATAAAAAACAATTAAAACCATTCACAGAAGACCCCGTCTATGGTCACTATATAAGATAACGGAGCTCCTTCTTGATCCACATCTAGTTTTTTGAGCTTTATTTATTCTGTGCTAGAGAGCGTGGACAAATTGGGTGTCTTCCTTTGTTCCTTCTATCAAGCTGATTACAAGTTTTTTGCGATTTTCTTTCCACATTATGAAGAAATAGTAGGGCTGTCCCCCCCAAGTTTGAATTCCACATCAATAAAATTATAAAGTGTTCCACGCCTTATTTCCACCTTTACATCTTCAAGTTTTTACCTCTGATGTTTCTGACGCCATATTTGTATGTAAAGCATTGTCACTATTTTCAAATTTTTTCTCATCACTCATATTTTGAGCACTCATGAAATGAAAGATTTTTCTGCTTAAAAAGAACGTATTTTCCTAAAATCGTTAGGAGTTTGAGCCTCTCTTTAAAAAGACTAACACAAAACTGCTGGCTAATCATATGGCCAGTTATGTTTTGATAATTGGATTTAGATTATAGCTGGAGTATACTTTTCCTTTGGATGAATATATGTTGTTTATGCTAAAGAGATAATTGGTTAACCCAGTCTTTTTAGATGTAGATAATGTTGCCTTATCATGATTATGCTGTGGGGGTTTGAGCTTTGGGTAGGATCGTGGGTATCGATATAGGTGGGACATTTACTGATGTTGTTGTTTTTGACACAGACAGAGGCATTTTTGTGGAGAGAATCAAAACTTTGTCTACACCTAGGAGGCCCCAAAGATCCGTAATCGATGTTTTGAAGAAACTATCTAGGTTTCACCGAGATATCAGGATAGTAATCCATGCCACCACAATCGCTACCAATGCTCTCCTTGGACAAGTGGGATTGGAGCTTCCAAAAGCAGCCTTAATAACTACTAAGGGATTCAGGGATGTTCTTGAAATAGGAAGACAGCGTAGGCCCTCCCTCTATGACCCCTTCTTCGAAAAGCCGAAGCCTCTTATTCCTAGAAGGTATAGGTTTGAGGTCAATGAGCGTGTGGATGGTGAGGGAAAGATTTTGAGGAGACCCTCGGATAATGAGCTTAGGAGCTTGGTAGAGGTAATTCGCAAAGAGCATATCGTCTCAGTGGCTATATGCTTAATTAACAGCTATTTGAACCATGAGAATGAGAGATATGTCAAGGAGTTTCTTGGTAGTAATCTAGATGATGTCTATATATGTGCTAGCTATGAGGTAGATGATCAATATAGGGAGTACGAGAGGATGAGCACAACCGCAGTTAACGCTATCTTAATGCCGATAGTTAGTAGGTACTTATTAGAACTAGAGAACATGATAAATCAGATATTACCTACCACTACATTTCTGATAATGAAAAGCGATGGTGGTGTGTCTAGACCGAAATTCATTGTTAGTAGACCCGCAACGATTATTGAGAGTGGGCCCGCTGCTGGTGTGATAGCCACGGAATTCATTTGCTCCCTACTCGGATTATCCGAACTACTTAGTTTCGATATGGGAGGAACAACGGCTAAGGCTGGAACAATAATAAATGGGAAACCAACAATAACTACTGAGTATGAAGTTGGTGGGAAGATCCATGCAGGGAGAATAGTCAAGGGTAGCGGGTACCCAATAAGATACTCATTTATCGACTTGGCGGAAGTATCATCAGGAGGAGGCTCAATAATATGGGTAGATGAGGCTGGAGGCCTAAGGGTTGGGCCCATATCTGCAGGTAGTGACCCTGGTCCAGCTTGTTATGGAAGGGGTGGAAGTAAGCCTACGATAACCGATGCGCATGTGGTTCTAGGTATTATTGATGATGGATTTCCACTCGGTGGCGAGATAAGAGTTAAAAGGGATCTCGCTTGGGAGTCTCTCATTAAGAATGTGGATATTATGGATCCAGTAGAGGTAAGTATTGGTGCTATAAAATTAGCTAACAGCACAATGGCAAAGATACTTCGAATAGTGACTGTGGAGAGGGGACTCGACCCGAGAGACTTTGTGCTAGTAGCTTTTGGTGGGGCTGGACCCATGCATGCATGTGCGTTAGCAGATGATCTAGGAATACAAAAAATATTAATACCCATCTACCCGGGTCTTTTCTCAGCGCTTGGATTAATCGCCACAAAATATAAGCATGTGTACTATAAATCCTTTATGAAAACAACATCAGAGTTAGAAATAGACGAGCTCCTCGACTCGTTTAGATCTCTCCATAGGAAAGCCCTGAATGACTTTAATGAGATTGGTATTCCCTCCCAGAGAATACTTATCAGCAATTTTATTGATGCCAGGTATTATGGGCAGGGATACGAGCTTGTAGTCCCTATAGACCTCGATAAGATAAATGATGTTGGGGACATAGAGAAGGTGTTCCATGATGAGCATAGACGTATATATGGATATTCTATAGATGAATTCGATGTGGAGATAGTCAATGTTAGAGTGGAGGCCGTAGGTCTACTAACACAGATCTCCCTCAAGAAGATGAATGCATATAGGCAAGACCCCTCCCAAGCTATGACTGGGCAAAGAGAGGCATACTTTGGATCAATCGATGATTTTGAGAAAGCCCATATTTATAGGAGAGAGAAACTCGTTTGGGGGAACATCATTGAGGGCCCAGCGATAATCGAGTCATACGATTCTACAATTCTTGTTGAGCCTAGATGGCAAGGACATGTTGATGAGTATGGAAATATTATTCTTATGAGGAGATAGCCCATGGTAGATGTAATAACTATGGAGATAATAAGAAACGCCCTGGAATACATAGCCGAGGAGATGGGAATCGTTCTTCGAAACTCAGCTTTCTCACCCAACATAAAGGAGCGTATGGATCATAGCTGCGCAATTTTTGGAGTTAAAGGCGAACTTCTAGCACACGCAGAACACATACCTGTACATCTCGGTGCGATGCCACTAGCGGTTAGGGAGGCAATAAAAGTTATAGATGAGTTTGAGGAGGGCGATATGATAGTTATGAATGATCCGTATTCCTGTGGAACTCATCTCCCAGATATAACAATAATAGCGCCAGTGTATCATCGTGAGGAGCTCGTCGGCTTTGTTGCTAACAGAGCACACCATAGCGACGTAGGTGGCAGGGTTCCTGGGTCAATGCCAGGAGACTCTGTAGAGATTTTTGAGGAGGGCCTAATAATACCTCCTGTAAGAATTGTTAAGAGAGGTAAAATTGATAAGGAGATTCTGAGGCTTATCCTCGCAAATGTTAGGACGCCTAGGATAAGAATGGGTGATATTATTGCTCAGATATCCGCGAATAGAAGGGGGGTTGAGCGCCTACTGAGAATAATAGATAAGTATGGGCGGGAAACATATCTGGAGGCAGTAGACCATATACTCTCATATTCCGAGAGATTAGCAAAAACAGAGATATCAAAGATGAGAGAGGGAGAAAGCTATGCTTGTGACTACTTAGATGATGCTGGGCAAAATTGGGACAAACCAATAAAGATCTGTGTTAGAGTTAGAATTGAAAAAGGCTCCATAACTTTTGATTTTTCGGACTCAGATAAACAGGTACCTGGAAGTATAAATGCTCCAAAAACAGTGACGATCTCCGCATCGTATTTTGTTTTTAAGTCCATTCTCCGAGGAGATATCCCCTCGAATGAGGGGACATATAGGCCTCTAAGAATAATAACGAAGAGAGGAACTATTGTCGATGCTACACATCCCGTAGCTGTAGCTGGTGGGAACGTAGAGACATCCCAACGAATTGTCGATGTATTGTTCCTAGCTCTATCCAAATTGATACCGGAGAGAATACCCGCCGCGTCCCAAGGCACAATGAATAATATAGCGTTCGGCGGTATTAACCCAAAAACTGGAAGACCATTCACATTTTATGAGACCATAGGAGGAGGTTTTGGGGGTAGGAGAGGAAAAGATGGTGTTGATGGCGTTCACTGCAACATGACAAACACGATGAACACTCCCATCGAAGAGATAGAACGCAAATACCCAATACGAATACTAGAGTATTCCCTAAGATCAGATAGTTGTGGCGCTGGCAGGTGGAGGGGAGGCTTAGGCATAATAAGAAAATACCAAGCATTAACAACAATAAAAGTGTCTCTGCTAGGAGATAGACATAGATTCAGGCCCTGGGGGCTGATGGGAGGAAAAGCAGGAGCACCGGGAGAATACATACTTATTAGGAATGGAAGAGAAATTAAGCTACCAAGCAAAACAACAATAATAATGAACCCAGGAGATATACTTGTTATAAAAACTCCTGGAGGAGGCGGATATGGTAAGCCTAAGCAGAGGGACAAAGAGAGGATACTTAAAGATCTATTGGACGGCAAGACATCGAGACTATATGTTGAGAAACACTATGAATTAGACCTCTCCAAAATTTAGAATTAGAGAATACCAATAAAAAATTGAATTCCTTGGGCTATTTTCATCAATCCTCATTGGTGTTTTTCTGGTTGGATTGTTCCCGCAATGACTACGTTTCCGTAAAACAGAAACATCAATCAAAAACATCATTATCGAAGGAAACATCACACAAAACAACATAAATAAAATTTATGGAAAAGTTTTTTAATTACGCCTCTTTGATATGATCTAAGTCTTTTTTGTGATTCTACTTATGAGATATAACAACTTTGAAAAACAATAGCATCTCTTCCTTGTATAGATTATTTCGAAACTTAGTACCATATAGCCGCCCGAGGACATAATACTTTTTTGCTAATCCCTAGGTACCAGAACATTTACCCTATCCGCATCCCCAAACTCAACAAAAATTAGTATAAGAAACATATGGCTGAAAATTATACGATACTAGATTTTTGGAACTATTTTCAACTCTTATGCTTTGAGATATATGGGTAGTAGGTTAATACAGAAAGAATCGAATATTAAAAATCGTGGTTTCATTATTAATAATTTACGATAGTGGATTATGGTGTTTTAATGTGAGAAGATATCTGATTTATATTTTACTTTTGTTCACTATCCTTTCGCTTCTATTATTTAATGATGTTTACTCAGATATGATGTTCATTCCAACAACAATAATGAATATTAAAGAGCCTGCTCAAGTAGCTGTGATTGCTTGGAATGGAGACGTAGAGGTTATGTTTTTTGGTGTAAACATAGAAGCTGTAAAGAGCATAAAGGGTATAGGATTAATGCCATTACCGTCGAAACCCGAAATATATCTTGGCTCAAATAAAAGTTTTGAGGTGATAGACAAGCTCTTAGGGGGGATCGTGACCTTAGGAGTTTCTACTTCTGTTGAATATAACGTAGTATTGGGCCCGCATAATGTTACATGTATAAAAATTGAGGGATGTACCTCCAAGGAAGAAGTAAAGAATGTTTTAATGAAAATTGCCTTGGAGAATGGATTAGGTGAATTAGCTATTAATGATACACATGCTTCTCTAATCAAGTATTACGTTTCTATAGGCTATAAATATTTCCTTGTGGATATAATAAATGCCGAAAACTATACATCTGGTTTTCTTCCGCCCCTAATAGTAAAATTTAGAAGTAAAAAAATTTGGTATCCACTTAGGATTTCGAGTCTCTATAGGGGAATAACACAGTTGAGGATCCTTGTTGTCACACCGAGAAAATTCTATGGTGGTCAATGGGTTCGTTGGCACATAAAGCATACCACTATAGTTGGTAGGGACATCATTAAGAAGATCGATTATCGCCTACTATCAGTATTCTCTTCATTTGATCTATGGTTTAGAGTATATGTTTATGGACTAGTAACATTTTCGGCAAACTTAGATTTCGACTTTGCCGGTTATGTATATGGTCCAAACTTAAATCTAATTTACTATGAAGTTTTATTTTTCTTAATAGCGACTATAGTGAGTATCGGCATCATACCGAACATCAAATGTGGTCTGAAAAAAGAAATCATCAGAAAGCTTAAAATAGTACTACTCCTCATAGTTCATGTGGCTATGCTTCTGGGACTAGGAGTTTTGCTAGTTAAGGGAGACTTATTCATTGGTATTTTGAAGTATATAGATGAGGAATATTTAGTAGCAATAATTTATGTATATTCTCTAGCAGTAACGAATATTGTCTTAACAGTGACATTAGGTTTATTACTATATCGCCTCATAGGTTTTATTAGAACAAAAGATCTAGAATACCTAACTAAGAAACATATAAGTTATTTAGTTCTAACACTATATATCCTCATAATTCTACTAAGTATAGTTGCTATGGGAAAGCTTCACATGGATCTGTATGGCCCATATTATCCAACACTATTGGTCCAAGCAATTATGATGCTGGTGCTTATCTATGTCAGCATAGTGTTAGTAGCTAATATGTTGTTTCAGAGAAGGAAATAGTACACCAATATTTTTCGTCCATAATATTAGGAGACAGAAACATTTTCGCCCCTTAGATAATATCTATGTTTTTCCAAAATCTTTTATTTCGAGTACATCTAATTCTATTTCTCTTGTTATGCTTTCTACATCGATGTCTTTTATTCTTCTTGCAGGTATGCCGACCCATAGTCCTCTGTTTAGATGTTTGTTCTTCGGAACTAATGTGTATGCCCCAACAATAACGTAGTCATCTAAAACAACACCAGGCATTATCAATGCTTGATGTCCCAGCAGACAATACTTTCCTATTCTCACGCGTCTAAATACTATATGTCTTGGCTTGTCGGCGAGGTGTGTGAATATTATCGCGCCGCCACCGACTATTGTGTGATCTCCCACCTCTAGGAAGTATGGATCAGTTACGCCTCCCTGGAATATAACTCCATGCCCAATCTTAGCTCCGAAGAGCCGTATTACCCATTTCTTGGATAGTGCTGAGATTTTCCCTACAAACATCGAAATCCTGTAGAGACCCTGCGATAGTATCCATTTGAAGATCTCCTTGTTTCTGATATCAAGCTCATATTCGCCCTCTTTCGGAGCCAATCTAAACGCTCTGAATATTATACCAGGAATAAACATTATTCCTGAGCACAGAATAGATGTTAACATCATAATGTATATTAGTGCCTCTAATACGAACCAAGCAATATTATGTGAGCTAGGAGGAGGAAAGTATCTCACAAAGAGTATCGATGGTAGAATACTGAGGAACAAAGCGAAGAACAAGAGAAATCCGAGGGCTACATGGGCCATAATGTATTTAGTTCCCATCGGAAACACCGATGTATCGCAAGAAAATCCAAAATAACTTTTATATAATGAAAAACCGAACATTAGAACAAAAACAGAATCTATGTCTACTGATGGCCAACAAATATCCCCAATGATATTATCTGGTCGTAGTGTCCTCTGTTGTCTTTATTGGAGAGTCATTAATCGATGGAGAACCTCAAAGACTTCACTTCGGATATGTAGCGTGCAGCTATTAAAAAAGTTATTATGTTATTATATAATTAGGTGATGATACATGGCTAGGAGCAAATACACGACGATTCCTGTGAGGGTTGAGGTCAAAAAAATATTGGATTCGCTTAGAGGGGATATAGAGTGGAGTGATTTTCTTCTAGGTCTGGTCGAGGAGAATAGAAGGCTTAAGCGTATTATCGCGGCGAGAAGTATCCAAGGAAGATTTAATGAGGATATCGAGAAGAGCATCTTGGAGTCTATCGAGAGCATGAGGATGCTCAAACTTAGGAGTAGGAGATGAGAGACATAGTCTTAGACACTGACATATTAATTCTACTTGTCAAGCTTAGAAAACTTGATGAGTTCGTCGGAAGATTCCGAGCATACATAACTGTCATCACGGAATACGAATACCTGAGAGGTGAGGTGAAAGCTGGGGTAAACAGCTTTGTCTCTAAGGACACTCTCGAAAAAGCATTTGATATACTATATCTAGATAATAGGAGCGTTAGGATTGCGAGTGAGATGTGGGCAGACCTAGTTAGAAATAGAGAAACATTCGATGAGAGAGACCTCCTAATAGGTGCTATCTGTATAGCAAACGAAATCCCCCTATGGACAGGTAATATTAGGCATTTCATTAAACTTAGAAAATACGGGCTCCAACTAGTCGACATCGATCCAAGTGGCTGGCAAGTGCGGTATTGGACTTCTGAATGATGTCCGTTAGTCAGCTGTATCGTTAGCTGTTAGTCGCTCTGTGACTGAAGATAATGGAGAATTATCTTTTTCTATGTTTTATGTATCATAATGTATATTATTTTGACCGTATTGAATAGTTTGGAGGGTTGTTCTTTGCTAACTGATGAGATTGTTGAGGCACATAAACCTATTGTTTTGAAGCATTTCTCTGGAGAAATATTAGAGTATGCTGTTGGCATAAAATATACCTACTGTGTTGTGGTGGAGGACAATAAGTATGCGATGGGATTAGCGTTTACCCAGCATCCAGATGTTAGGATAGGTACAATCGCTGAGAAGCCTGAGATTCCCACAGTTTTTGATAGATATGGAAGTGTGGACATTCTGAGCAGAACTCTTTTTCTTTCATGCATAAACGCCATATCGCAGCATCTACTATGGAATAAGGAAATTGGACGCAACCACATAAAATATTTCCCTCTCATCGATTACATCGTAGGCAGGATAGAAAACATAGACAATGTGGTTATTATCGGAAATATGGTTCCCCTAGTAAGAAGGATCAGAAGAATCACAGATAAGGTCTATGTCTTTGAGAGAGATCCCTTCCTTAGAATCGAAGGAGCATTACCAGATTACTTAGAGTTCAGATATCTGGAGGATGCTGATGTTGTAATAATGACGGGTGTAACCCTGCTAAATGATACTTTGGACCCTATAATGAAGTATATTGGAGCTTCTGCTCTAAGAATTATTGTGGGGCCAACAGCTCAGCTCCTTCCAGACATTCTGTTGGAATACTTCGATGTTGTGGCAAGTCTAAAAGTGGATATTATAAGTTCCGTGGCGGAGGTGCTGAGGAGAGGAGGCGGAAGACACAGTATATCTAAATACTGTACAGACTATGTAGCCACAAAGGAATAGCAGTCATATCTTGTCTCAATCTATCTGCTATTCTGGTTCTCTGCTGATTTTTGAAAAGTTTGTAGCTAATTTTTGTTTTGGTCAACAACATTATTAAAATTGTGTATCGCCCATAATATCATGGTGTCTTTATATGTAGTTGCGGTGTCTAATTTGGTAGAAGAACTGAGAGTTCAGCTTGGGGCAGGATTCGAGATGGCTATTCCTAGAGTATATGAGGATCTCAAAATAAAGGCTGAGAGAGAAATAGAGGAGTCCCTTAGAAGATACCCAAAAGCCATGAAGATGTGGAAACTTCTTTGTGCTGACCCCGAAGTAAACGCTGACTGGGACATAGCAAATTTCATTGCTGTAGGAAAACTCAAATACAACGATCATGGCGAGGTCCATGCTAAGATAGTTGCTGCTAACGCATTAAAGATGCTTGATATCCTACTAGAAAACAACATTTTACCAGACATAATAAAGCTACATGCTGGAGATGAGGATGACGCCCACCTAGTTGTGCTAGCAGCAGGACTTCTACATGATATTGGCAATGTTGTGCATAGGGAGATACATCCTCTACATAGTGCTTATATGGCAATAAGCATACTGAATAGGTTGCTACCTAAAGTATATGAACATCCAGAGGTAATGTATGAAATCCGAAACCATATTCTTCATTGCATATATGCCCACTCCTCGAAGATAAAAGATCTAACTATTGAAGCTGCCCTAGTAGGTATTAGTGACGGAACAGACATGACTAAGGGAAGAGGAAGAATGGCCTTTGACATAGGAAATGTTGATATACACACAGTATCCGCACTGTCGATAGAAGATGTGGTCATAGAGAGGGGCACAGAAAGGCCAATAAGAATACTGATAAAAATGAGTAACAGCGCTGGGATATTCCAAGTTCAGGAGCTGCTTGTGCCAAAAATTAAGGGATCGCCCATAGAACCATACATTGAGATAATAGCACATGCAGAACCATTAGGCTCCAATAAGGATGAGAGGATAGTTCACAGATTGATAATAAAGGATGGAAAGCTCGTTCCTCTATAAACATAGTTACACATCCTTCATATTTCATTTTTTAGGCTTAAACTAACAATATATTTCTGACCAATCTTAAGCCACTATATTCTGAATCTTCTTAGCGCTTCTCAGCGTTTAGATCTAGAATCTATCTAACTGCTATTAAGACTATTTTCCGTCCACGTTCTTAACAATCTCTACGATGCGTCACTAAAAGGTGGATTAACACGTTAATTCTATTTTGAAGCAAAGTATTTTAAATTAGATAACCATATAATTATGTTATAACTACATCGTTTCCTTGGTGGCAGTAATGGTATATGGCCGGAAATTAGTTTTTTATATGCTTCTAGTATTTATCCTTTTGAGTTCAATAGCAACATCACTTCAAGAACTATATTCGGCGAATCAAAACTCTTATGGAGCTATTAGACACAGAAACTGTATGCGTTCTGACCTCAACGTATGCTTGGAGAGAGCTGATATCTCCTCCGAAAAGACAAGTATAGAATCTTTGGAAAGTGAAGTCTCTGTCACAAATATATTTGATCATGGGTGGGTTGCTAAGTACCCCGTTGAGCTGAGCGGTTTTAGGAATATAACCTTTATAGATGTCGAATACTTTAGTGGAAATGAGAGCGGTATGTTTGCTATTGTAGGAACAAGAAGTGAATATATTTATTCGGGCTGGAAATTCATTAATTTTACCTTCCATCTAATCTACCTAAATTTCTCTCATCCAAACGTTAGTGGAAGAGTTGCAACAATAGAATATGAGGATATCTCCTGGTTTAACATAACCGTGAATAGCAGCTATGAACCCTATATAGCGGATGGTGACATGGTAATATTGAGCAATGGAACACTGACACTAGCCATATCTATAAGCTATCTCGTCGAGATAGAACCAAGTCTATACCTGCGGCTCTCAGATATATCGTTATATGTCTATAGCAACGTCTCAGCAGCCAACGGTGAATTTAAGCTTATCCGTTACATCAAATACAACAGGTTCTATGGATTTTTCTATTTCGTTAGAGATGTAAGCATTGGTGCTGAGGACACCAATGCTATTGTCGTGGCTGCTCTGGGATACTATAATAGGACAGACTCCAGACTCTCCATATATTATGCTGTCTGGTTTATGTATTACCCAGACCTTGATGTTAGTAGGGTTGTTGAGGAGGTAAGCTACCTTAAATATCCAGTTCCGAAAAAAATAAGCAATGTGGTGCTATACGAAAACATAACATATGTTGCGTCAACAATCTATCTGACAACATTGGATCAGGATGCTGTGTTCATATTTGCGTGGAATCTAACCAGCGGGAACTTAACATACGATCTGACAGCATTATCAGCGGTTTTCTCAGACATCATGGGGGGAATCTCGCAATACAAGTATATAGCACTTACATTATACAATAATTCTACAGATATAAACATAATCTCTGTTTGGGAAGGCCACACAGAGGTTCGACAAGCTCTATTCTACGCAACAGCATCTGTGTATTGGTACGATATTGGCACGGAGAAATCGATAAACATATCATTTATTGATGAGGGTTTTATAGCTGAGACATTTCAGCCTGCCTACATACAGCCTGTTGATGATAATATTTTGGATACCAACGCATCATTCGTATTTATAATCTTTCAACCAGAGAAAGGAATATATACTGTAGCTCAACTACTATTCTCATATAACGGAACTGTGGAAGGGAAAGAGAGCTACATATTCGACGGTGCGTACAGTTTCGACTTCGGAGAACAATCAGTATCAATATTCTCGGTGGCTATGAACTCTAGCTCGGATATCTACGGGCTTGCTCTTCGATCGGATTTAAATGGCTCAGTTTTGGTTTCTTTAACGATTTTTAGAGATCACGACAAAGATTTTCTTGGGAATTGGGAAGAAACAAACATATACGGTTCTAATATTTACGCGAAGGATACAGACCATGATGATATAGTTGATGGAAGCGAAGTTTATATCTATAGCACTGACATACTAAGTAATGATACCGATGGTGATGATCTAGATGATAGATTTGAGCTTGAGATTAGGCCTAGCACAACATATCCAGAGTATGGAGGGATAACAAACAAATATAGAACAGATCCGAAAGACGACGATACAGATGATGATGGCATAGATGATTATGATGAGATAACAGGCAATTACATCATTGCTGGTCGTCAAGGATATCCAACTAATCCTACAACCAATGATACTGATAGTGATGGTCTTAGTGATTATCAAGAAGTTTTCCAGGGCGTCGAATATTGGATAAACACAACAACAAATATTGCTATTGGATATCCAAACGCAACTATAAAAGATACTGATAACGATGGCCTAGATGACTTAGCTGAAAGTATCAGAAAACTTAATCCAACAAATCAAGACACTGACGGTGATGGTCTCAGCGACTATTATGAGCTGTATGAATCAAAAACGGAACCACATAAAGTGGACTCAGACGCAGATGGTCTCAGCGACTTCGAAGAAATTAATACGCTTCTAACCAATCCAAATGCAAACGATACCGACAAAGACGGTATTATCGATGGTGAGGAAGTACTCAAATATAGGACAGACCCCGTAGATCCTGATAGTGATGATGATGGTTTGTATGACGGCGACGAACTTACCTACGGCACAGACCTACTGAATAACGATACAGATGGAGATGGGATACTTGATGGATCTGAGATAAATGTATATTATACAAACGCTACTAACAACGATACTGATGGTGATGGTCTGAGTGACTATGAGGAAGTTAGAGGCACATATATACCAGCACTGAACAGAACGTTCTGGATAGACCCACTTGATGATGATACCGATGATGATGGACTGAGTGATGGTCTAGAAGCGAGAACCTATCAGACAAACCCTCTGGAGGTCGATACTGACAGTGACGGTCTAGATGATTACCAAGAAATCTACACATATGCGACGAACCCTCTTCTATTGGATACTGATGGCGACTCCTTGAGCGACAGTGATGAGCTAATGATATACGCAACAGATCCTCTCGACAACGACACTGATGATGATCTTCTTGTAGATGGTGCCGAGATCTATGGGATTGAGATAGAAGGAATAGGCATCCGTAGCACGGATCCAAAAAGTAATGATACCGATAGGGATGAGCTATCGGACTACGATGAGGTATATATCCATAATACAGACCCAACGCTAAGGGATTCAGATTCTGATGGTCTGGATGACTCATATGAAATATCTGGTTGGTCGATATCAGTTACTTATCCTAATGGCTCTAAACTGGTTTATACCGTGAGTTCAAACCCACGGCTTTATGACTCTGATGGTGATGGACTAGGAGACTACGACGAGAACTATTTGGCTTCTGACCCCACCCAAAACGATACGGATAACGACGGTATATCCGACCTAGAGGAAATATCCATGGGAACGGATGCCAATTGTTGGGATAGTGACGGTGATGGATTAGGAGATTACGAGGAAGTATACCTATACATGTGCTCTCCCCTAAGCACTGATACCGATGGAGATAGGCTAAGCGACTATGATGAGGTTGTCGCTTATGGCACAAATCCACGTGATGAGGATAGTGACGGTGATGGCCTCTGCGATTATGATGAGATAATCGCATATAAAACTTCGCCACTAAGTAATGATACCGACAAGGATAACCTCACAGATTATGAGGAGATTCATGACTTCATAACGAACCCAACAAGTATAGATACCGACGCCGATAACCTCACGGACTATGAGGAAGTAATGGGTGTCAGTATAGCGGTGATAGGAGTTGTGAAGACAGATCCAAGGAATCCCGATAGTGATGGCGATATGCTTAGTGATTATGAGGAAGCAAAGATATACTCAACAAATCCCCTTAGGGAGGATACTGATGGTGATGGTCTCAGTGATTATTGGGAAATAAAAATACTTGGAACGGATCCCGTGGATGTTGATACTGATAGTGATGGCCTAACAGACAATGAGGAAGTAATAGTGGGTCTAGACCCACTTAGTAGTGATACTGATGGTGATAGTCTCAGCGACTACTATGAGGTAAAGGTGAGCGGAACGGATCCATCAAACAGGGATAGTGACGGCGACTTAATACCAGACAACTTAGATTTTCTTCTCCCACAAGTTAATAATTTCATATTGGTATTGGTGGCATTAGGAGTGGTTGCTCTATATAAGAGCTATAGTTATGGTGTATTCAGAAATTGGCGCAAGGATGTACTCGCTCTAGGCCTCTCAGACCTCGGAGGAGTACCTATGTTTGCAGTACCAGAAGATTTCGAGGAGCGATATAATCTAGGCCTCGTAAGCTCTGGTCTCATGGGGATACACGCAATGACAAGTGAGATTTCTGGCGAAGAATCAGAACAACTTATACTCTCAGGTAGGGTGCCTATACTGCTTGATAAGGGCAAATACACGGTTATGTGGGTATTCCTAAGGAGAGAGTATCCGCGTCTAATAAAGCAACTAAACAAGCTACATGCTGAGCTAGAAAAGGTGTATGGGCCGCTGATTGAGAGTTGGGGTGGAATAACAGATAAAGTTAGGGATATAGAATATTGGATTGTCACAAGACTGGGATTAGGAGCAAAAACTGAAGAGAAACCCGAGGAAGCCAAGGAGCTAGAAGAGCTGGAGGAAGAATTTGTGGAATTCTTTGGCCAAGAATAGATCCTAGATACTATTTTTCTGCTTTTTAAGTGATAAGAACATTGTTTCTAAGAATTATATTTTTATATTAGCTTTTTGTTAACTACTTGCATGTCGCTAGGAGAGGAGGAAGATGCTGGGGGTTCTCCTCTCTTTAGCATTGCTGGCGATATTCGTATTTCTATGGCTAATTGGATTGATAATATGGGTCATAATACAGTTTTGGTGGCTAATACTACTAGCGGGAATAATAGCATTGATTAAGCTTATGGTGGATGCTGTCATTCCACCCTACGATGTTCGCAGATTAACCACACGCAGACTATATGGCTATATGTTCTTGTCATATATATCAACGCTGGGAATAGGAATAGGAATAACTTATCTACTGTTCTACGCCTTTAACCTCTGGGACATATTCTCCTGGATTGTTCTCTTTGTAGGCATCCTAATCTTCATTCAATGGTTCTTCGGCCCGCCCCTCATAAACTTTGCTATGGACTGCAGACCTATGAGTCAAGAGTATGGCTGGCTTGTAGATGAGATAGAGAGGATAGCGGAGGAAAGTGGAGTAAAGCCCCCAAAAGTTATGATATCAAACATTGATGTTCCAAACGCCTTCGCGTATGGTAACCCGATATTTGGGAACTACGTAGCATTCACAAAAGGAATACTCAAACTTTTGCCCAGAGATGAGCTTATTGCTGTTGGTGGCCACGAGATTGGACATATAAAACATAGAGATGTCCACATAATAATATCTCTTATGCTCTTCCCCATGATACTATACTTCACGGGGAGAATACTCCTAGAAAATGCCTTTTACGTAAGAAGCTACGGCAAGGAGGAAGGGGGAGCCGAAGGAATACTAGGATCGATAATAATCGGAATAATATTCATAGCAATATCCTTCGTGATATATGGAATGGTTATGTTCTTCAACAGACTCAGAGAATACTATGCTGATGCTCACAGCGCATATGTAACTAAGAAGCCCATATTGCTCCAACGTGCTCTCACACGCCTCTACCTATACTATAGGCATGCTAAGAAGCGTAAGAAGAGAACAGTAGCATTCACAATGCTTATGACGATAAACCCTATTGCGGGAAAAAAGACAAAAGAAGAGATAGACCCATCAACAATTCCAGAGGAGGAGATAAATAGGAAGATAGAAGAGCTAAAGAAAAAGAAGACCGAACCTGAATTCTTCGACTCACATCCTCCAGTCCCATATCGCCTCATATTCCTAGACAACATAGCGAAAGAAATATCCTAATACAAACAAAAACAGATACATCCACATAAATTTTTTAGGGATCCCTATCCTGGTTTGCAGACGTGTAGAGAGCGGAAAAGACCTAAGATTCGGCAAATAACATTTCTAATAATTTTCTAATGTATTTTTGAAAGTAATACTTATCTCTCCTCGAGAAAGCTAATAATCCATCAGGTGGTAAATGTTGCGCAAGGCCGTGAGGGTGTTAGTATTGATACTTGTTGTCTTTGCGATGCTTTTTGTGGTACTCTTAGTGAGACTTATGAAGGAGCCTGTCCTTATTGGAGAAATGCTTGTTAATGATTGTGGTGAGCCTAAGGGAGGGTTTGAATGGGTTGGTTTGTATAACATAACTATACGTCGTGGTGTGATGGAGCTTAGGTTCACTAGTGGTTTGGGAGATCCGCTTAAAACGCATAAATACATCTGTGGCGTTAGTAGGATTTCTCAAGGAAGGTTCATAGTCCTATGGATCTTGGGCGGTGGCCATAGATTCGTCGTTGTTAACCTAACCTACTATGATGTGGATCCCGTCTGGGGGCTTAGGAATGTATATGTTGCCTACTATGTCGATCCAACAATTTTTGATGGGTTCAGAGACCACTATTATGTTGAGTTGCGGATACTAAGGGTTATTGAGAGGACTATTTTTTGAGTAATTCGCGGATAATCTCTTTGGCGGGTCTATATATTTTTTTGATGGGCCACTTTAGGTCTAGGCCAGCTGCCTTCAATCTGAGGAGTGTGGTTTTATAGGGGTCGACAATCTCCTCCTCGAGGAGAACTAATATTCTCATGTCTATATCCATAAGCCTTTTGAGTAGAGACATTCGTTCTTCTGGACTCATTATTCTAGGATCAAGAGACATCGCTGCTACGTGCCATCTTTTCCCCAAGGTTTCTATTCCTGCGACATCGGCTATGTTTCTGATCGCTTGGAAGGGTATTTCAAAGTTTTCTTTTCTTGCTCCCGTTTTTCTTTGAAAATCTTCTGGTGTCCCTGCTTTCAAAGATAATCTCACATAGACTTTATCGAACCTATCAAAGATCTCTCTTACATAGTCCTTGTCGATACCAAAAAGTATTCCATTTGTCTCCAATATAAATATCTTTATGTGGTGGTCATCCTCAATATGCTCTAAAAGGCCGATGAGATGCCCCCTACATAGAGTTGGTTCGCACCCGGAGACCCTAGCCTTATGAACGCCGTATTTCTTAGCAGTAGCTACTATATGCTCATATGCTTCTTCTGGGGTGAAGAATTCACCATATCTCTCAGGGAACTCCCTCGAGAGTTCAACCCAACAGAAGACACATCTTAGACAACATCCAACAGCATAGCCCGTAGCTATTCCGCTATACACACCGGTTGCGTAGAAAGCTGTGTATTTTCGTGCTGAGTCTTCCTTTCTGCACACAATGTTTTCTGTGAGTCTTGCTAACTCAATAGCGTCGAATGGTTCCCACTCCTTAGTTACAAATCTTGGATACTTAATGATCTGCTTTGTCAACTCAATCAACATAATCCTTAGCTAATTAGGATAAGTACCTTATGGGGATTTATAAAAGAATATGAGAAAGCTAAGTATGATCAATACTATCAACAACAGCTTCCATAACTGTTAAAAATTATGAATATTTTTCTAATAGCACTAGAAAATGTTGGTAGTATATTGGATATGCATACTTTTTATTATCTTTATTTATACATCTTTATCTTTGCAGGATGTTCCGCTTGGTGATGTGTTTGTGAGCTATGAATATGTTTTTGGCCCTGTACTCTTTCGGCATATTGGTAGTGCGTTGGGAATAAATAATGTTCCCTCTGGTGTCTGCTCATACTCATGTTCCTACTGCAGGTTTGGTAGATCTCTGAGACTTAGTATCGACCGCAGACCATATAGCAACCCAGAGAGGATCGTTGGTGAGGCCAGAAACATGCTTACCAAAGATATTGATGTTGATTGCATAGTTTTCTTTGCTAGTGGCGAACCAACATTGGATACTGGTATAAAGAGTATCGTTGATACAATCAAATCGAAATTCGGTATGTCCTTAGGTATTGTGACAAATTCGTCGCTGTTGTGGAGACATGATGTTGTCCATGACCTCTTGCTTTTTGATGTTGTTGTGCTAAAGATAGATACTGTTGTTGAGGATACCTGGAGGCTTATCAATAGACCTCATAGATCACTTAGCTTAGATGATATATTGTGTGGAATAGAAACGTTCTCCAAACTCTATATGGGGACTCTAATCACGGAGACAACCCTGCTAAGAAAGATTAATACCTCCGACGAGGAACTGATAGAACTAGCTGAGTTTTTAAGAAAGATAAACCCCTCCACCTCTTATATTTCAACACCACCACAGTTGGTTGTTGAGAGATGGGTCCGGCAGCCCACTGAGGAAGAATTGGTTTTTGCCCAAGATATGTTGGCGTCGAAACTCGGAGAAGACAAAGTGTCTGTGCTCAGAGCACCTGAAATCGAGAAATTTGATGTACGGGGCGATGCAAAAGAGTATCTCCTCTCAATACTAAATGTGCATCCACTAGAACTTGAGCGTAGCATAGCTATACTAAGCATGGAGTATGACGATCCAATAAGTGTGCTCAGAGAGCTCGCAGATATGAGAGCAGTAAAAATAGTGAGTCGTGAAGGTAGAAAATTCGTTGTTAGGTATTGGGAATCATAACTATGAAAATACTATCTAATATTTTGTGGTATCATAGTCTTTGGAGATTCATTATCAGCCTATAGTACCCCTCAACGATGTTTATGAGCTCCTCCTTACGTATCCTCTCATCGGTTCCATGGATTCTTTCTACTTCTAGTGGTTGTTCTGTGTACATAAAATTGTATACGGGTATTCCTAGCTTTCGAATCCAGGCAGAGTCGCTTGTTCCCGTCTGTATTAGTGGGAGAGGTTTTAGACCCAAGTCATGTATGGTTTTTTCTATTGCTGCATAGAGCCTAGTTAAGAGAGAACTATATGTTGATGGCGTATTTCTTAGTGTGGTCAACTCATACTTATAGTTACTTGGAATATGCTTTCTGATAAAGTCCAATAATTGTTTCTCATAGTTTTCTGGGAAATACCTTATGTCTAATATGGCCTCCGCGTATTCTGGATACACATTTTCTGCTTGTCCAGCTCTAAGAACAGTTTTTGCTATCGTTATGTGCGTGATGGCGTGTAGCATCCTGGCGGTTCTTAGATCTTTTCTTCCCACCAATGCTATTGATATCTTATTTAAGAGTCTGTTAGTTAGAAATATTTTCTTGAGACCCATAAGATTGCTAAACATTTCTTTCACAGGTTTCGATATGAAGAACTTCTCTTTTGGCAGTCTAGTTAGTGATCTCGCTAGTCCCTCAACGGCGTTTCTTACACCATAAACATTGCTTGCATGCCCCTTGTCGCCATAGATCCTAATTCTCAGACTAAGGGCTCCCTTCTCCCCGAAGATAACTAGCTGTCTCTCCTCACCCATAAACACTACCTTTCCCCCGAGCTCTCCGATGGCGCCATCAATATCCTTAAATATTTCTGGGTGGTTCCTGACTAAGAATCTTACACCATGGTTTGGATCTTGGATTTCCTCATCGGCAGCTATGAGAAGCCTTACTTTCCCTCTGAAATCGTTGTTGAGCCTATGTAGAAGTATAGCCAAATAGACCATCGCCGCTACTTGGCCCTTATCGTCTATAGCCCCTCTACCATAGATATATCCATTCCTCTCAACCCCTCCCCACGGGTCTACACTCCATTTGCCCTCAACTGGAACAACATCTGAGTGACCCACAATCATAAGGTTATATCCCTCACCCCTCTTTCCATTGATATCGATGATGAGGTTGCCTCTGCCCTTAGCACTCTCAATGAGTCTATAGGTCTCTATGCCCTCCCTCTCAAGAACCTCGATTATTATCTCAGCAACCTTAGTTTCATCGCGGCCAACAGATCTCACACGAATTATCTTTTTAAGCAGATCAGCAACTTCCTCAACAGAGATATGCTCCTTAACAACCATATGAATGGCACCAAAACAATATAACATAATTTTTTCTTGAAAAATAAAAATAAAACTTACTATAAAAACCATAAGGAAGACAATATTTATAGTCTTTAATAAGGAATATGCGAAATATAAAAGTTTGAAGCATATATCAGAGGTGATGCGTGTTGGTCCCATTTGGGCTAATAGCACTACTTGGGGCAATAATACTAGTTTTTCTGGCTATTGGGGCATCCTCAATAGCAATAGCACTAAAAACAGCTGTGCTCCTCGGACTGATATTCCTAAGCATGGTTATAGTGATTATGTCTGTAAAAGTAGTTCCGAAGAACAGACGTCTCCTAATTCTACGACTAGGCAAATTTGCTGGTATACGTGGCCCAGGAATAGTTATAGTAGATATTATTGAGGCTACCATACCGATAGACCTGATACCAGATGAGAACAAAGTCATAATCCCCATAATTGCTCCTGGATACAAGGAGCGTCGCGCTGTTCTAACACTTAGGTGTTATCGTCCCATAGATAATCGCATGCTTGGTTGGATCGTCAATGCATTTTTCGATGCGTTAGGTAGAACAATCGTACGGGCACCAACACAACAATTAGAGGAATTCGAGGAAACCTTGATGAAGTTCACACTTAGTAGTATTCAGAGAACTGGATGCCGCCTCTTAGACCTCAAGATAGTACCAGGATAGTTCATCAAAAAGTAAAATATTTCTCTATTAGCTTTGTCTGTGGCTGGGCTCTCTTTGATCTTATTGTTATTATCTAAAAAAGATGATGTTCATTCTTAATGCGCACAGAAATATTTTAGATAGTATGCCATGCGGAGAACCAACAATACTCGTAGAGTTTCTAACTGTTTTTGTGAGGAACCATGAAGACACTTATGCTTCTCGCGAACCCAGCAAATACCAGATATGCTAAGAGGTGCGTAGACAAGCTTAGGAATCGGAGCAGTACCGCAATAAGCCTAGAAAAACTTCTCTAAAGAATTCATCTTTGGGACAGAAAATTCTCGAAAATAAACGAGGAATATAGCGGAATATATAAACTAAAAGTTTTTAACTTAAAATTTTTTAACTTAATTTCCATAGACTTAGAATGAGTGGTGCCAATGCGCTATTCGCCTGAAATATTTGTCGATAGGGAGAAGGAACTCTCATCATTGAGAAAATGGGTTAATGAGGGAACAAATGTCTTGGTTGTCGGGCTTAGAGGGTACGGCAAAACTAGTCTCTTCATGAAGTTTCTTGAGGAGGTTGGATGTGATTTCCCTGGAGTCTATATTAACTGCCTAACAATATATACTGGCAGGGATCTATTGAATTCTCTCCTCGAGGAGTTAGAGACGCTCAGCAGTAGGGGATGCATAGATTTCGATAGAATGTTTTTTGATGCCCTATTATCCAGAACTAGGGATTCGAGAGACTGCCTCAACGCCCTATACAAACTTCTTGAGAAACATGGAATAAGATTTATTATCTTCGACGAGATATCAACCTTATTGAGGCGGCTTGGTGCTCAAAAACCATTCAGAGGAGCTGGAGGGGCTAAAGCTGTAGCCGAACACTTCAAAGCTCTCCTTGATAGGTACAGGGGAATCTCAACGATATTCGCGGATACATCCACAAACTTTCATTATGAATTATTTGGCAAGTATTCCGGTCCTCTTTTTAGGCAGTATCAAGCGATGCTAGAGCTAGAACCACTTAGTTTTGGTGATTCCATAGAGCTTATTCGGGAGATTCTCAGAAAAAGAAATGTAGGTCTATCAGACAATATTGTGCTCTACATTGCTGATATTAGTGGGGGTGTTCCAGCATATATCGAGATGCTATTAGCCATAGCCGAAGAGGGTATGGATATTCGGGAGTATGAAGCAGAGGTCGAGAGGTCACTGATACTCGGGTTGCTGAATAGGTACTTCGAAGCACTACTCGATAAGTTCTCATGGACCGAACAAGAAGTACTATACGCCATAGCGAAAGGCATGACAAGATTCAGTGAGCTTCAAAGAAGTATAGCGGGAAGCGCACAAGCACTCAACTCATTGGTGAGGAAGGGTGTTGTTATAAATGTAAAAAAGGGTCCTAGGGAATCATATTATTTGATAAAAGATAAGCTCTTCACAGCATGGCTAGCGATTAGGGAGAAGCCAGGTATGAGAAAAATCTCATTTAAAAAGGCACGCATGCTGACCATAGGATTCGAGTCATTAGTTAGGGAGATCTTCTTCACGCTCAAGGAAAGTGTGAGGATAAGGGACGAACTGGGCAGAGAGATAACCATAGAGCCTCCTAGGAAAGTATATAGGTATGAGGGAGCATTAGGAGAAATCGACATGGTAGCTGAGTACAGGGATTATGTTGTCGTTGGGGAAATCTACTTTGGCTTAAAATGCGGTAGGGAGAAGATCAACCAATTACTAAGACACATCGGAATCGCAGAGAGGCTTGGCTATAAGGTTCGCCAAGCGATCCTAATATCCTACTTTGATTATCCAGAGGAAACCATAGGATACGCTAGGAAAATCTCGGAGGAAACACCAATATTATTACTCACAGAGAAACAGCTAAGAGAATTATCAAAGTACTCACTGATAAGACTTCCATAAACTTAGAAGTTTCGGAGTTATCATCCGCAATCATAGATATCTACGACTTCACTAGGATGAACATCACAAGGCTCATTGATGTGCCTATATTAACGCTTAGAATCTTGGAAGAATAGATAGGATAGCACTAGCAATATCGATATTGACTGATACGCCCATCGAGTATGAGTTTGGACCAACTAAGCAACTCGAATTATCGCAAAACTAGTTTCGTTGGCCAATTTTGGTGGCTTCTAACACTCGTCGATCAGCACTGGGGAGATTAGATAAGCAGACAGTGTCGAGGAAAAAGGAAAACGGAAACAAAAACAGCTGGGGGATGAGCCCGTTCTCATTTCAGCCAACAAAACACCAAAAACATGTGCAGTTCCTGTGCAGTTTCTCCTAGGAGACGTTAGATATTTTTGCCCCGCAGTGCGTTCTGTACATTTATTTGAGACCTAAAATGAGAAAAGCCCACTCTGTTATTACTCTTTCTGTTCTTTCTCTATTTCAACGCCGAGTCCTTTTTTACCTCAGCATGGTGTATAGATCGCATAGAACTCTAACATTCAGCCCGACACAGAACTCATTGTGACCTTACAACGACCCCCATAGAAACCGCATGAGGACATACGTTTTTTATGTTTGTGGGCTGGAATGAGAGTAAACTTTGTCTATCAGTCGTTCCTGTTTCTCTTTTTTCGATGCTGACTGTTGATATGATCCTATAGTGCTTATTGTTGCATGCTAGGAGCCAACAAAATCTGCTACCGAATCTACTTTGCGATTCGCAATGTTGTATATTTATTACCTCGAATTAGGGCTGGGAGCTCCCAGTCAAGAATTAGGGTGGAGATATCTATAGGCGAGTTCTTCCGACTTCGATAGAGAGATGTTTCAGGAGTTCGATAACATATTCATGGATATTATTATATTGGATTATTATTATTGAATTGATGAGATATTTGGGTATGCTCGATGGCGACAATTATTATCCCGCAAGGGATCGTCGAGAAAGCGAAGAAGTTTGGAGTTGACATACAACAATTAGTTGTGGACATTTTAGCTGAAAAACTAGGTATGGATCCCGAAGACGAGGCTAAAGCCCGCTTGGAATTGGCTAAGAGGTTCCTTGAAGAAGGGAAGAAGCTGATAGCTGAGGATCCCATCCAAGCTAGCGAAAAGATTTATAAGTCTGCTGAAGAAGCTATTAAAGCATTCGCAGTAATATTGAATCTCAACGAAATTCTAGCGAGAGTCCGTACTCGAGGAAGATGGACAGTTACTGATCTTGAAAAAGCCGTAAGAAAAATAGCTAAAATTTTTGGGAAAGAAATACTTGTGGGGTGGGGAGAAGCAAATTATCTTCACATATGGGGCTTCCACGAAGCGAAACTCGACAGAGACGCCATAGAAATTCGAATCCCGTACGTAGAGCGCATGATAAAAATCCTTGAAAATCACCTAACAAGCTGAGTTCCTCCCAACAACAAATAGCATTTGGGGTAGTGTTCTGTTTTTTAATATTATGGCAAAATAATTTTGGCTGGAATTTCAGTACTGTCAGTGCGAATCTGGTGGAGCTACATAACTATTCGATTCTATTTTTCCCATGGAATACCTCGATGGAGATAAGTCCCCCGGGACGAATTTTCATTCTTAAAAAACTAGATTCGTAAACTTCTATCATTAGAGATCACAAAACCATTTCTGTTAGCCGATTTTGGTAGCTTCTAATA
>Ga0190367_1000326_pt1 | contig 36037 bp, 38 predicted proteins | sample 4872181011_MG_FD_171838 | JGI IMG/M metagenome (GOLD analysis project Ga0190367, IMG submission 171838) | Hydrothermal vent microbial mat bacterial communities from Southern Trench, Guaymas Basin, Mexico - 4872-18-10-11_MG | ecosystem: Environmental > Aquatic > Marine > Hydrothermal vents >... | reverse complement strand
ACTTAAGGTCATGGGGGATTTAGGTGGGCAGGGTGCATCACTAATTATTCAGCATAGAAGCTAATATAGTTTTTCTGTTTATAATGATATTCTGGTATAGATAAGAATATTTCTATAAAACTATACCGCTATACATTGCCTAGAAACTTTTCTCGAATTTCTTTAGCTAGAATCCCTTTATTTCTGCTAATCCATTCTCTAAGTATCTCTTCAACTAAATCCGAAACATTCCTCTTCTGAACTAGAGCACAGAGTCTTACAAGATCGTATAGCTCTGAGTCAATTATAAGACACACTTTACGCTTCACAGAATTATTTTCAAGTAGAACTAAATATTCTTTCCTGTTACAGAAGTACTCCATTCTATACAGCTATAACAGAATATTTACATAAATATAGAAAGGAATAAGAAAGAAATAAATATTTTCAAAAAGAAACAAAACATATGAGAAAAATAATTCCTATAGTAATATTAGTTTTCTTAACACAGCTCACTCTAGTTTTGGCTAAGCCTAAAAACTTCGTAGATTTCTTTACTGGCTGGGTTAGTGACATAAAGGTTTCTGCTGAAGACTTCCTAGGGGCTATTGGTGTTCTCATTATTGTAATACTTTCAGTAGCAATAGCCATAGGACTACTTAAAATGCTTGCAGATAAATCTCTAGGCAAGCGCGTTATAATAACTGTCATCGTTGTAGCAGCATTCGTAGCAGTCGTCTTCTATGCTCTAGACTATACAGCAAATAACCTACCTGACTCAGGTGCTGCTGAAAAATTCATAAAAGCATGGTGTAAGTACACGATAAACTACATCACAAAAAACCTACCCATAGGAGGCCACTAAGAGGGAGGCTAATGGAGCTAGGGCTAGCTTCAGCAACTGCAGTGATCTTTTTAGGCTTAGGGCTAGTAGAACTAGTTATCGGAGACAAAAATCACGCAAAACACTATTTCCGCCAATGTTTCTTTGTCTTAGCATGGGTCTGGGCAATATACATGGCGCTATATATAGCAGACCAAGTATACGCCCAGACAGAGCTCTCAGCATACTACTCTGGCACAGTAAAAGGAGCATGGGATATATTAGGAGAAAAGGCTGAAGTCTTCAATAAAGTTGTCAACAGAGCAATAGAGTGGATTCAAGCAGAATATACCATTGAAACGGTGTTGCGCTTCACTATAGTACTAGATCCTCTTGCAGATTCTCTTAGGTCAGCTGCGTCACCCTGGCTCTTTATTCTTTCAGTTTTCATAGTACCGACATTCACTCTCTTGACTCTCATGACTAGAGCACTAGCAGGATGGGGAGAAATACTGCTCACAATTGGAGCTGGGCTAATACCAGTACCGAAATTAAGGAGAGTAGGAGCTTTTCTTTTCTCAATATACTTGGTCTACGGACCCTTACTCGTAATGATGGCAAATTACGCAGACACTATCTTAAGTAAGACCGAGGGCCCTATTGAAGCCTTACTCATACCAAAACTCTCAGTAGAAGACGTCTTAAGACTTCTAGCAGGACCTACGGGCTATTTTTCAAAAATAGCGAACTTCAATTCAGCATTAGCAAAAACAGCATGGCTACTAGCAGATGCATTTACAACAGCAACATTAGCATTGACAATAGGGAGTGCTGTAGCAGCCGGACTGGCTTACGCATTTGAAGGAGTTGCCGCCAGACTAGGAGTATGAACTTAATAGTTACATGCGCCTTTATATCATTTCTAATAGAGTTTTCTTTACTATTAATTAATCTATTGATAGATAGAAGAAGAGTAGGAGAAAACATAGCTTACTTAACTTTAACAGGAATATGTTTTGCCGCTGCACTAATAGTATCAAATTCGATTAAAGTATCAGAGTACACAGGAATACCAGTCTACTTATTCAGCTTAGAGAAATGTAACCAGTCCCTGACCAATCTCCTAGACAAAACAATAGACTACGCCACGAAAGCATCTCAGTTAAATGCAATCTTCGCTGCAAGCGAAATAGTAGCCTCAGTTCTCTCATCATTTCTCTCTTTTACTACAGCAAAGAAGCTCATATTCTTCATAAATACAGCCAAAGCATTCACGAAAGTATTAACAAAAATACTATCACTCACAGTAGCACTCCTACTGCTACTACTTCTTATCATAAGATTTGCTTCAAGAATAGGCTCCTATCTTCTCGTCACAGGCTCCTGTTTAGTATGTTTTCGAAAACTAAGAAGACTTGGAATAACGCTATTATCAATATCAATTATCCTGCTTTATGTACTGCCTTTCACTATAAACTCCGCTACTCTCTCTGTGAAATACAGAAAACCTGAAATAGAAATCCCGAGGAATTGGAGTGCAGTTCTCTTTGAAGTAGAGACTAAGAGCGGGGACCACATACTCTATGCTTTAATTAAATTAGAATTCAACTACACAATATTTGTTCCATGCAATACATCAAATAAGACCTGCTGTTGCTGCTACGCCTGCTGTCCTCAAAACCAGACAGGATGGTTTACTGTGCAAATGAACCAGTACGGTAAAAGAATAGTTATCCTCCCTGAAGGAATCTACTGCGTTAGAAACGTTGTAGTATACTGGTTCAATATTTCTGCATTAACATGCTACTGCAGAAAAACAGGCTACAATATTACTGGAGAAAACTGTTTTCCAGTACACGGAAAACTAGGAATTATAGGAAAAGGCCCGATAACAGACGGAGTAATCAAGTACACAGGACCAGTAACATACGTAAGAATCATTGTGCCAGACTTTGATTTCATTAAAAACGAAACAGGAGTATACGCATTCTCATACTGCTTCGACGAAAACCAAGAGAAAATATACCCCTTGGCAAAATCAGATAAAATGATAATCTATAAAAAACTACTGAAACCCGGAGAAAAAATCCACGTAATTGTCTTCGGAGGTAGTGTGAAAATATCATGGGAATCAACTAATAAGAATCTAACAGTAGTCTATAAAATAAATGAGATAAAATTTTATTCAAATATAACTAAAGTCGATAAAAGCTTCTTCAAATTCCTATACAAAGAGTACTTTGACTGGTGGATACGAAACGGATTGAATTACACTTTGTCACTATTCAATGAATCAAATGCCCCTAGCCCAGAAGTAAAAGCATTAATTAAAGAACTAAAGAAATGTAAACCAGAGTTCTTTTATCATAAGCCAAAAATTCTCAATATAACTATCATAGCAGTCAAAAACGGCACAATAAACGAAACAGACTACGCAGTCATATGGGTCAAAGTACTCCCAGGAAAATGCTGGAATTTCACGAACTGGTATTACTACAACTATTACTGGACATACTTCGATACAGTAATTGAGGAACAAAAAGGAGTAATAGGGTACATAAACTCACTCTATAACCTACTCCTAAGCATATTCTACAATTTCATTGGACTAGCCATAGCATGCGACATGTTTTCAGGTGCTTTAGGAGGATACAGTGTTATAGCGAGTACAGTGCGCAGAATAGTATTCTATGTTTTAAGAAAAATCCCTAGAACACTTTCGCCTGGAGTACATATTGGATTAAGATTTAAGGTAGCAGAAAGAATCACTAGATCACAGTTCTATAAGAAACTAGATAGGAAAGCACTAGAATTAACAGGAAGACACTTCCATAAACTCCCCTTAAGAAAACAGCTCCAGTTAATTAAAACACATAGAGCATATACGCTCTACAGATCGGAAATCCTGACTAAAATAAGCTACATTAAGTCAAAAATACTTGAAAAACTGTCTTATGCTACATCAGCATCAACTATACTCTACTTAAAGGGAGTAGGCTACACAACTAGAACAGGTCATATCAAATTACTGAGAGATATCACAAAGAGCCAGAAAATAGATAGAATTTACCAATTCTTAAGGAAGTATCCTTACGGGATTAGAGAAGACCTATTAAAGAAAGCTTCAATAGAACTCAAGCACTCATATGAAGTACGTAGAGCCAGAAAAGAAATACTGAAAATAATGAGAAGTCCTACATATGTAGGAAAAGTAGACTTAAAGTATGCTTACCTAGCTGCCTACGATCTAACGAAACAATGTCTCACCTCACTTGGCTTAAGCTCACTCAAAGAAATACATCGACTATACCATACAGCATCTTATACGGGAAAGTGGCGTGAAGCCGCGAATATATCGAGAGTAGTAGCAGCCGTGAGAGTTCTCGAGGGAAAAGAACACTATAGACATTTCCTCAACTTAGACTCAAGAAAACTAGTATTAAACATATCACTCCAAGAAGCACTAGCTGTAGCAGAACCTCTCACAAAATACTATGGATTATCCCTGACACCTAAAGACATCACTCAGCTAATGCTTCTCGGAGACAAGGAAATAGAAAACGCGTATACTATTGCCTTAGCCTACGCCTACGCTCGCTTAGCAGAAGACCTTTTCCTGCAAGGCTACAGTGAGTACGAAAAAGTCTTCAGTATCCAAGATAAGAAAGAGTTTGTTCAAAAAGTAGCTGAGCTAGCTTCACTAGAAGAGCCTAGTAGAGAAAGAAAAGAGCTAGAGTTCCATGCAAAACATAGAAGAGACTATATCGTTTTAGCAGACAACATGAGTAAATTAACTTCTATTCTAGAAGAAATAAATAAAGTACATACAAAACAAGATCTGCTAAATCTTATTGAAGAAGCGAGCAAAATCTTAGACTCTTTATCTAAAACACTTAGAGTATTAATCATGGATGCTGAAAACACTGGAGTAGACCCAGGCGAGTTTAAGAAGCTTCTAACTGAAGTAGAGTCTATTAAAAGAAACCTAAAGAAAGAAATATTATCGTGAAAGAAATAATTTAACTGTGAGGCGCGAGCTAAAAATAGCAGTTATTCTCTTAATTCTGTCATATTTCTCGAATAGCATAAGAACCTACGGCTACGAAATATCAGTATTTCTCCTTGTTTTAGCATACATAGTTTCATTTAAACCAGTTTTCAGCATGCTTTGTGAAGCTCTCTGGGGAATACCGCTAAACAGTAGCTGGAAAACAGGGTCCTGGAAACTGTACAGGAAAATAGGGAAAAAATACGAAGTTGCAGCCCTCCTAAAAGTAGAGAACATTCAGTGGAGTACTGAAGACTACACACCTTCGAAATTCGCTTCAGTAATTAAAGCAGTTATGGAAAAAATTCTGAAATTGAATCCAGTAATATTGATTAAAAAGGAAAGTGAACTAAACTACTACATTTTCATCAGAAGACGGGGGAAAAAGCTAATAGATTTAGATAGAGACATAGAGGCTTCAGTGAGATTTCTCTTAAACAGTGCTGGGAGAACTGGAATAGATTTAGAAGTATGCGACCCCAAAGAATTCTTTTCACTATTCAATTTAACTGAAAAGAAAATAGATAGAGAAAACCTCGCATTAATAATAGTCTTAGACTTCTTTTCGATTCTAGCGGCAATATGCACTAAAGGATACTTACAGGTAGTAGGAATACTTCTCACAATTCTCTTCACGCTATCTCTCTTCTGTTTCTATAGAGGAAAAGAGCTGAATGAAAAATACTACTACGCCGATGCAGTAGAAGTCGGAGAAATAGCGGATACAGATATTCAAGACTTCTCAGAGCTAGTCTCAAACATTATTAATACAGAAGAAAACGCGAAAATAGTAATTGAAGTAGAAAAAGCTTCTACTAGAATTGAGGCTGAGTTAGAGAGAAAAGCTGCTAAAAAATACTTTGCGGCAACTACTTTTGACTGGCTCGGAACACTAGTCTCTTCGTTCAAAATCCTTGAGAGAGCCCGTAGAAGGAGAGAAAGAAAAGAATTCGTCTATTTAATAAGACTCTATACTACAAGCGAGAGAATAAAGGAAGCATTAGAAGGCTACGGATTCTCTTTCATACGTCTTCCTTTGAAAGCACCTGTTCTAAAGGCTTTCTATGGGTGAAAGTATGAAAGCTGGGCTAAAGAAAATGCATGGAAGAATTAGAGACAAGCTTTTAGAAAAGCTCTTTTACTCTCCAAGAAAACAAGTGGCTTTCACCTATGACTTAGCGCCACTAGGACCCCACTTAATGTGGCTCTATGTGCCTGAAAAGGGAATTTATTTAGGGAGAGATGACTATGACCGTGAAGTCTACTTAAATCCAGCCCAACTAAGAGTATTTCATGGAGTAATTATAGGCCCATCAGGTGCAGGCAAAAGTCTTTTCTTAAAACACTTCCTATACCAGATACCCAACCTTAAAGTAAACTTCATGATAATAGATCCTCACTCCGACTACTCTGTTCTAATACGGAAACTAGGCGGAGAAGTGATCGATATTCGTAAAACAATGTTCAAGACAACAAATATTTTCAGAAACATCGAAAGCAGAGAACTATTCATTAAGGCTGTGGCAGCACTGTACAGGTTAACTGAGGGCCAAGAACTCTCTCTAAGAGAAGCTATTAAGCGAAGCAAAGACTTCAGCCAAGTACTATCGAATCTACCGCCAGTTCTCCGAAGTAAGCTGGAGTATCCCTTCAGCTTCCTTACTAACGGAGAAGTAGATTTAAAAGACCTACTTGACGAAAAAATACCTTTCTCAGTAGACTTGTCTTCAATGAGAAGAGAGAGACCTGTACTAGATGAAGCTGCTTCAGTTATAGCTAGACTAGCAATAGATGAAGTATTAGGATATTATTGGAAAAAGCCTAGAATGCACAGATTAAGATTTCTTATTGTAGCTGACGAGTACCACAATATTTTAGCTAAGCCAATAGATGTAGTTGAGAGAATCCTAAGAGAAACAAGGAAAATAGGAGTCTACATGGTGGTAGCATCCCAGGACGTAGACAAATTCAGTGAATCATACTTCACTCAAGTAGGCTTCATAATAGCACTAACACTTAGCGAAGGACAAGTCGAAGAACTAAGAGCATTAACTAAAAAGAACATTACAGACGCAGACGAACTATTCATAACAACTGCGCCGCCAATGGAAGAATTCTTTCCCACAAAAGCTCTCCTCCTCGTACACTACCACAAGAAAGCCATAAGAGTACGCTTAGATATAAGCGAAGAAGTCTTAGAGTACTAAATTTAAAATTTAAATAATTCTTTAATATATTTATTCTGATGAAGTCTTCCTGGATACTCATATTAGCGTATTTAGCATTATTCATTCCAGCTTCACTAGTTTCTCTAGCAGTAGTGTTTTACGTAATACCAACGAATCTAACGCTATTCGCCGACCCTAAGATAATTGCCACTACTTTAGCTGTGCCATTTTTAGTTGCTCTAATAGTGCTAGTGTACTTAGTGCATAGACTTAAAAGACCAAAAGTAGTCTTACTGGGAAGCCTAATAGGATTCCTTATTGGAGTCTACTTAGTCTACTACTCTTACTCAATAACAGTACAGCAGCTAGAAGAAAAAATAACGAAAATAACTCAAAGCCTCAGGCTCCCGCCACAGCAAGCAGAAGAAATTAAGAGAAGAGAACTAGAGTCAATGAAAACTACGGCAGTAGCCGCCGCAATAGTACTAGGCTCAATATTCGGAGGCCTAGGACTATTAGCAGCAGACTACTTCGCGGAAACATTCAAAAAAGAAAAATCATCTTAAAAACAAAGGTTTTTCTCTCTCCATTTTCTTTTCAGTTAATCTATCCATAATGTAGTCTATTAGCTCTTCTCCATTTCCTTTAAGCTTCTTCGGCTTTTTGACCCACTCCTTTAAAAGCCTCTGCCTCCTTCTGTAGAATCTCTCATATATTTTAGCAAGCTCCTTTTCTTCACTCTTCTTGAATAATCTGAACACAAAAATAATTCGAGAAATAACTATTTATTTTTAGCCCTAGCTCCGCTCAATCCGCAGAAAACCGTCTTTCCAGTAGATTTTTAGCACAATAAAGCCGTTTACTTCAAGATTTTCTTTAACTCTAAGCACGCTAATATTTACTCTTAATGTCATTGACCCATTCCAGTAAACCCAGTCTCTAAAAACTATGCTGCCATTCTCTATTCTACAGTGCAAGTAGTAGCCTCTACAGTAGCTTCCTTTGTTTCGTAAAACAAAGTAAACATCATTCAAGAAACACTGGGCTTCATCTAAGGGCTTAATGTTCTGTAGTCTAGTAAAGAAGGGAAGGCACATTGATACAGCTACTAGTGTCGCTAAAGAAATGATAATATATTCTTTCATCCGCCCACCCTCACAGGAATACCAAATTTATCATAAACTATGTAATACTGATAGTCTGCTGGAAAACCTACTACCCATAGTCCATCGCCAATATACCTTATATCAGCTTGTTTTCGAGGATCTGTTAGTGAAAGATTTTTCAAGAATAGAATACCCCAAGGTCCTTCATACTTATGAAAATATTGCAACGTATAGTTTTTGTAACGCACTATCTCCCCGCCTATTCTCTTTAGGTAAAAGCCTCTGAAAAAATAGTTATAATAAACTGTTACTCTGACATACTTTCCTCCCTGAGTATAGAATACTACTGTGTAGTTGTAGTATCCTGAGTCTTCTGAAAGATTAAAGCTCCTGTATGTACTGTTAGTTAAAGCTGGTATATTAAGACCATAAGTCTGGTTAAGCTGGTAAAGTAGCCTACTAGTCTCCCTAATACATATTATACAGTAGTTATACTGAATCCATACACGTGCTAATTGAACCAGCATAGCAGCCTGCACATAGTCTCGCTTAATGTATATTCTCGGACTATTCACTCTATGGAAACTCAATGCTATTAACAAGAGAATAGAGAGAATTAACACAGCTAGAAGAAGAACTTGTCCTCTCTGATTCATCCTCTCACCCCTATTTCTAAAACAGAGTAGTTTCCCGGACCATAGATAACTACAGCAATTATCGTGTAGCATATGCTAGATGAAGACACGTCTAGCCTCACTCTAGTACTTCCGTAGACCCACTGAATGTAAACAAGATCATCTATGTACTGTCTACAGTACTGAATAAACTCACTTGAGTTAAGACAATTCGAGTTAAGCAGAATATAGGCTAGTGCCCTATTAGCTGTCTGAGCATAGTCTTTACTATAATTAGTGATTGAAAGAACATAAGCCTTTGAGACAAATAGGACTACCGCAAGTACTACTAAAGAAGCTTCTATTACTCTACCATAGTTCATTTTCTCACCACCATAACTATTGAGCCGTTGTAAGGTTGAGGAAAGAATACCTCAACTTCATCAAAGTATTTCGTGAGATTCAGGTATACTTGACACTGATATTCATAGAATCTTCGAGAATTCTTTTCAGCAGCAGCTACTACACTGTATCCATATATTATTAGTGCTGATAAAACAATAACACATGCAAGTACAAATAATACTTCATCTAGCATCAAAAATTATTTCCTAGACATCTTATTATAGTTTATCCCTTAATTGATATCTCTTCTACGAGAACTTTTCTAAATCCTTCTACTTCACATACTTTTATTCCGTTAAAGGAGACTCTAAGATTTCTAAATGCTCCTCTGAATACTACTTTGCTTGAGGAATACGAGATATGCTTTAACTCTTTCTCGCTCGAAGTAAAGAAAACTATCTTCAATTCAACGCCATTATCTTGAATTGCGATCCATGAAATTACTCCAATATAAGAATTATTAGCCCATAGACTCCAGGCCTCACCTTTATAGGCTCCCTGAAGCACTACATTTTCCTCAGACTTCCACATTAAGAGTACTTGAGAAGCATTCACTTCAATACCATTAAGCACTAAAGTAGCTGGCTTTACTTCAACTAAAGCCCTACTAGGCAAAGAAAATTCCTTAAAGTTATTTAAATTAACTAAAATTTCTTCAACCGCATGAAAAGTTATTTCCTTAGGCTCAACTCTATTTAATGAAATTAAATAGGAGATAATATACCCTGCTATTATAGCAGACAAAACTAAAGCCAGTACTAGCTCAATACTCTTCATCAAAATAAAATAAATTAAAAATTATTTAATTTTAACTCTCTTCGCCTGACCCAAAGTCGTAGATATAGTAGATAAGGTTCCTAGTGGGCCTGGGTACATACCATACTCTGAAAGGCTCGTATGGAAACGCGAACTTCACTGAAACCACTTGATATACTTCCTCTATACTTGATATTCTGGAAGCATTACGTGGGCAATGTAAACAAGATTTATCAATAAACTTTAGCTGACCACTACCCGCTGGAAGCCTAGCTCCAGGCTTATTATTAACAAGATAGCAGACACCGAACTGCCAGTAATACTTACCTGGTCCCTTTGTTAGCTTAATGAACTCTACTCCAATAGGAGTAAAGACTACTTTAGTTTGCTGAGACAATGGAATATCTATAGCTGTCCACTGAACCTTCGCCGTGAGCGTAGCATTTGTAAAGCCAAATAGTTCCCTAAGCTCGCTGAAAGGCAAGTACACTGCCGCATAGCTGCAGTACTCGTTTTCTTTAAGATGTAGAGACGAAGGTATTTCTCCGAGCCATTTTTCCCACAGAACTTTAGAGCCCCACAGGATCCTACATTTTACGCTTTGATACGGCTTTGTCTCAGTAATGTTAAGCCATCTAGGCGCTAAGTGACTGTAACTCACGTTCCAGACTAAATATACGCCGCTACCGTCGCTAGAGTAAATGCCATCTACTTCTAGCTTTAAGTCTGTGACGACTACGAGCATCCAGTAAACTGTATTGTTGTTTAAGTTGGTTAGTGTAATGTTGTATACTGCTAGCGTAGTGCCGTTCTCTAGAAGCATGGTTTTGAGAGCATTTATGTCCTGTTCGGGGTTAAGCCAGTTCATTACACCGAGCTCTACGAGATAATATCCTGTATAGTTCATTGACTTTATCGAGTACCTATTGACGCACTTCTCGCCGTGCTCCATGAAGCAAGGTAAAGCAGAGTCTTCAGTAACATTAACTACAATATCTTCACATTTAACCGGCATACAGAACTTCCTGAACTCTGTCTCATTAGGATTATAGAAGTAAGCATAGATAATGTTCTCTAGCCCAAAAATATTCCTACAAGAAATCCTCCACAAACCCTTACTCAAATTCAATGGAATAACAATACGCTGATAAGGCAAATAGTACACTGAGCCATTAAGCCTAATAGTCGTAGTCTCTTCTCCACTTGGTGGAGGGGGTACTGTTTGTGGATTATACTCTGCTTTAATGTAGTAGTATCTTGAGCCATCTAGTTCTGTTTCTGCAAGCTCTAGTGTAGTATTGTATATGTACCATACTTCAGCGCCTTTCTCTACACGCCACCTGTAGAAAACATAGAGCGTATTATCGTATACTGTAGCGTTAAGTGCACTGAATACTGCTTTAAAGCCCCAAAGATAATTACTGTAAGCCTGCCCCCTAATACTAATAGTGAAAGGTGTTTCTTCACTCCCCCTCTTAATATTGCCTGGAGGCCATAAGTCAGAGAAATAAGTATACTGCACACTATAGTTTACTACAGTAGGCACATTCGAGTCTATATTAAAGAATAGGTTTCTGTGAAGCCTATACTTCTCTTCAACTACCTTGAAGCCGTTCACATAGACTTCAATAACATTGTCTCCGCCAGCGCCCTTATAGCAGCTCACAGCCCTATGGTACACTAGACCCGAAGTACTCGAAGTAGTCTCAGGAAACACTACTGTAGCCTCAAACGGAGTACTCATTGAGACAACAACCGGCGTATAGTCTTCAACCCAGTTCCCGTCACCAATTCTATACTTTACTTTAAGCGACAAGTACTGTCCAGTACAAGCATCAACAGCCCTTACCCACAGCGTATACGGGCAGTCGCTGTAAACAGCCGTAAGTACTAGCGGAGTATTTTCCTCTAAAGTAAACTCTGGTGTCTCAATACTACTAGTCCATCCACCATAATAGTATCCATTGTACCATTCTGGAAGAAGCCACCCTTTGAAACTATAGGCTTTTCCGCTTACGGTAATAAAAGTTTTCAGTACTTTAGCCTTAAACTCTACATTCATAGTTCCTTTAATACAGTGTTTATACTCTAGCGGAGTACTGCCGCTTACAGTATAGTAGCCGTAAACAGTATACTCTACTGGAACACTAATATCTTCGACAGTGCCATTACTTAAAGCAATTGCTCTAACCCAAGCCTCGTAGCAGTTAACTCCCCCACCCCCACCTCCCTCCTCACTCCCACCAACCCATATCTTTATTTCAGCATACGATTTAGCGTAAACAGTCCCCTCGGCAACACCGTCAACAACTGTAACAGAGAACACTGCGTACGCCTTAACCCACGCGTGTCCGCAGTAGCTTACATTAGTGCTTACTATACTTTTAGCTACTTCTAGTCTATATTCGTTTGAAAGAGAAGCAGGTTCTTCGCTAACACTGTCCCAGCTTAAATCTGAGTAAGACTTGTCTTCAGCAGTACTATGTACTAGCTTAACTACACCACTCCTATTGTAGAGAAAATATCCTTCGCCGTCGAGACAGCTACGGTTCTCGCCAAACCACAGTGTAGCCTGTATACCTTCACGAAGCCAATCCCTCCAGCCAACAACTACAACGTAGTTAATGTAATCTACGTTGCCTTCTTTTCTACTCCACTCGACCCATGTCCTAGCGTAGGCTAAAGCACGGCCATTAATAGCTACAGGAACATCACTAACATGCCTCGAAACAACATCCAGTATACAAGGAGGATTCTCTAAACACAAATCAAGAACATAAGTAACAGATTTTGATTTACGTGAATCGGTGCTTATTGCAAAGTTTTCTGCGTATGCTCCTGTTTTGGGTTTAGCGTCCCATTTCCATTCAATAATGTATGCTGATTTAACAATAGTAGTTGGTAGTAAGCTTACTGAAAATAGTATTAATAGAACAACTACCACTAGTAATCTGCTTTTAATAACGTAGACTATTACACCTATTACTACTAGCACTAATGTAGCTAAAGCAAAGTTATGTAAATTAACCCACAGAGACTTCTCTTGTCTAAGTGCTTGAACTTCTTTCTCTAAATCAGCGATTTCTTCTTTAAGCTCCTCTATATGAGCCTCAAGGTCACTAATCAAAGCTTTCTTTTCACAAATACTAGCATTAATACTAACTATGTCTTCCTTTAAGCTACTAACTAAGCTCTTTAACGAAGAAATATTAGCGTTAAGCTCGTATACCGTACTATTAAGTTCACTAACATGATTCCTAAGCGAATAAACCTCACTCTCCAAGCACCCTACACAAAGAACCCTACTGATATTCACTAGGTCATTGAATAAGTGGAAGAAGTCTCCTTTGAAGCTATGAGTGATTGTGCAGAACGTGTAGCCTTGCCGTACTATAGTTCTTCTTCTTGTCAAATATACGAAAGTAATATTCCATTTTTCACTAACACCTAAACCAACCTTAACAGCATAACTACATTCCTTATTCAATGGTATTCTTGAATCAAAGTATGGTACTCCCATCCAGCCCCATTCCCTAGCAGCCTCATACTCAGCCCAAAGCTCATCGGAGCCATCATTACCACCACAACACATAAATTCTCCCTGCCACTCCCAGCCAAGACCAGTCTTATCTATACGGAAGAAGTCACGGAAACTTTTCTTCCATGTATTTGCTCCTGTGTATCCTGATAAATATGCTTCTATTCTAACTTTATACGAGATTTCTACTGGTACTTTTAGTGTACATGTCCATAGTCCACCATTGATAACTATTGTCTTTGTCTCTACTGGAGTAGTGTAGACCGGTGTAAAAGCTATTAAAGCCACTAAAGCTAACGCTAATATTTCCTTACGCTTAAGTAGAGCGAAAACAATTAGAATGACTACACTAGCAGTAGCGAAGACAATTGTCTTAAACCTGTAGTCGCTTATTTCTGCTAAAAGAGTCTTTTTCTCTAACTTAAGTTCACTTAACTTGTTTTCCAGTACACTAGCATTACTCTTTAAAGCAGAGTATTCTGCGTTAACTACATTAAGTTCATTGAGTAAAGTCTGTTTAGTAGCATTAAATCTATCGACTTCTTTCACTAAATCGGCTAGCTTTTCTTTAAGCATAGGTATCTCGCTAGAAAATTTCTCAGCTAAAACACTAAATTCTTCCTTCTCTTTAAGCAAGTTCTCGTAGCTCTCTACTACACTAAGAGCCTTATCGTAATCACTTTTACTGAAGTCGAGGTCGCTTGAATAGCCTACTATTGTAGAGAAGATGTAGAAGCATGTGTGGAAGCAGTATTCTTTGTACTCAGTATCCCATGTAACTAAAGCCAATATAAGTACCAGTACCCCCTCCCCCTCAGGCAACTTAACCCGATAAGTCTTCCTAAAATTCTTCGATATAGCAGGTATTTCCGCAAAATATACTTCTCTGTTCGTCGGAAACCATCTATCTTCAAGTAGTCCTGTATAGCCTAGTATTATGTAGTAGTTGTATACTGGGATACCGAATGCAGATTGATGTTTTTCTGTCCACGAGTATTCTACTGTAATATTGATTGTTGATGAGGGGTCACTGTATACAGGGTACCATAAGACTACATCACCAAAAGGAATCCTAGTAACATACGCTTTAACAACATGACGCCACCAGAGTGTTCCATTAATGTAGTAAAGCTCTCTCACAGCCCAAGGACTCTCTATTCTCGCGAGAGGCTCTGGTTTAGCTTCAGCAACTATTGTAAAGTATAGTATTAGAATAATGATGAGTAGAGGAATTTTCCTTAGAGATACATATCTCATGTGATAAGTATACCTGAAAAATTATTTATATCTTCCTTTCCTTACACTTATTTTAAAACTTTAGAAAGCATTTCAACAATAACATCATCTACACTTTTATTCTCAGATTTAGCTCTCTCTTCTAATTCTACGTAAATTGAGTAAGGTACTCTTATTTTTAATTCAACAGTACTATACCTTTCTCTAAGAAAGTCTTCAATAGCTCTCCTATAGTCTTTGTTTACTCGAATATATTGTCGTATACGTGAACACATTTTTCTTAACTCTACTTGCCTTAACGCATGTTCAGTGACTACTTTAAGTATATCTCTGAGAACAATGTTTCTTTCATTTTCTTTAATAACTCCTTTTCTTTCCATAAAATCTACAACACCGTAAATTATAAGTAAGTGCGAAAAAGGTATTTTCTTTTTCATTTCCTCGATTTCTTCTTCAATACCTCTTTCTTCTTCTACTTTCTCTTCTCTAACGATTTTCTTTTCTTCTTTCACTAAAGGCTTTTTTTCTTCTTTAGGCTTTACTTCAACAATTTCTTTTTTCTTAACTTCTTTTAGTTCAGGAACTACTTCAGGAGCCTTTTCTTCAATAGTCTTTTTCACTACTATTTCACGTCCACGTCCAGCCTTCTTTTCTACCTCTAGTCCAAGTTCTTTTATAATAGATACTCCTTCAGCTAGAATTTTTGCTTCCATAAGGCTTATTGAAAGCATGTCTGCTATCTGCTCTATAGTCATACCTAGATTTAATAGGAGCTTTATTCCGTCTGCGAGTTCTTCTGGAGTAAGTTCTTGTCTAGCAAGATTTTCTTCTAGACTAAGTCTAGCTGCCTCGACATCAGATAGATCTCTGACAATACATGGTACAAGCCTAAATCTTTCTTCGCCTTCTTCTACAAGCTCTTTAAGAGCAACATAACGCCTATACCCTATAATAATCTCGTAGAAACCTTCTTTGCCTGGAGCTGGGCGAACAACTAGAGGCTCTTGTAGGCCATTAACTTTAATACTCTTTTTAAGAGACTTTATATCGCCTAAGACTCTCCTAACGTTGAGAGGACTCTTAACAAGTTTTTCTATTGGAATAAACTTATACTCCTCGCTCTTTTCCGACTTCACAGTATTTTTTCGAGTCAGCTAATAATATTATTTTCGTATCCTATTGAATAAATAAAATTATTTAAGATTATTTTGAGAAATTGAAATAAATAAAGGCAATTGGAGTAAACTTGTGAGCAAAAGGGGGAAGGGTAGGAAATTGTTCATGGAATACTATAAAAGTATTACTGAGAAGTACAGAGAAACAGTAGCTTTTCTTGGACGAAAGCCTCTACTCTATATTATTATGGCTATGGGAGATGACTACGGTGTAGTTAAGAAAAGATATGCGAAAATGGTTATTAAAGAAAAGGGAGTAAACGACTTAATTAAACTAGGTATTGTTGTAGAACACTATCCAGATAAAACAGTATTATTGAAGTTGACAAGTAAAGGAGAAAAAATATATCGCTTGCTGAAAGAACTACATGAGACTTTAAGTGAGTAGCTATGTTCGAGCTTTTTGGATCAGAAAAAGATAGAAGGAGAATAAGAAAACAGGTTAAATTACTCATATTGCTTAGTACTGAACAGCCTCTTTCAGTACAGCGATTAGTTAGAGAAATAGGTGATAAAGACTGTATTATAATACGGAGACTGGAAGAACTAGGGTTAATAGAGCTCGTAGAGCACCCAAACTTCTATCCACTGAAAGTAGCGTTTTTAACAGAGAAAGGAGAAAAAGTAGTGAAAGCATTCTCAATTATGGCTGCAAGGCTGTAGTGTATATAAGCTTCATACCTTATCCGAGTAACTCGGATAAGGTAAGGAGTTACTTTCAGTCTACTCTCTCTTACTAAATAAATACCTGTTCTTCGTCTACTAAACTAATGGAAATTATTGCCGTTTGCTCAAGGAAATTAAGCAAGTCTCTCAGAAGATATGTCAAATTAGTAGAACACCCAAATTTCTATCCACTAAAAATAGCGGTAATAGATGACAATGAAATCTTACTAAACGTACTACACGAATATGGATTATCTTTAAAACACTACTCTATACTGAAAAAATTAAACTTAGTGAAAGAAATTAAAGTAAATACAGTTACTAAAGACATAGAAATATTGTCTCAAAAACACTTAGTAAAATTAAGGAGAAGTAAAAGGAATATAGTAGTATGTTTATCAAGGAAAGGTGAAAAAACTTTAAAAAGAATACAACTTAAAGTAAATAGAATAATAAACTTAGTCAACAACCTAAAATCTTCATAACAGCTTTCTTTATCTCTTCTTCTACTTCTTTTATGTTGTACTTGACTTCGATTTTCTCTTTATATGAGTGGCCATTCCATCCTAAGATTAAGTAGGCTTTTGGTGAAATGGAGAAGCATTTCCATGTGAGCCATGCGTAGATTTGTGTCTGTACAATACTATACTTGTCTTTATCTAAATATGATTTGAATTCGTAGACTTTTTTCGGGACACCTGACTTGAATAAAACGAGGTCTGGTACACCGTAGATAATGTATTTTCTGTTATTGACTTCGATTTCTGCTGCTAACGGGAATGGAAGACTCACGTAGTCTTCCTGAAGAACTATGTAGGGATCTAGACTCCATAAGACTTCATGAGCTTTCCGGCCTACTGCTCCTCCATTAGGTCTCCCGTGGCTCCTTGGAGAATATAGACATCGAGCCAGCTCAGTAACGTGGAATGCTTTCTTTCTTTTAGCTAGAATTCTAGCGTACTGGAATAGCTCTAGTACTTCTTCGATTTTACTTAAAAGCTCTAAACTAGACATCTTCTATACCTCTTTCTGTTATTTTGTAGACTGCTTTTCTTTTAGGTAAGCGGGGTGAGTCGAAGACTTCTGCTTCACAGCAGTCTTTAAGTCTCCTCAAGTACACTCTGTGTGTTGCCGCGTGTGCGAGAATATTTCCTCCCGCGGGAAGCTTCATTACAAGAAAGCCCGAGGCACTTTGGAGAACTTGATTTGTGTAGACTACTGCGAGACTGTAGTTTCTCATGTAGCGTTTAAGCCAGTCAATTAAGTAGTTTAGTCTCTGCTGTCTCGCCGCAAGCATTCCTCTACCCTTAAACTCAGCTCGATAAAGCGCGATAATTGAATCGACTACAATTAGTCTTATTCCCTCTTTGAGAATAGATGGAAGCTCTTCGATTATGACGTGTTCAAGCTCATCAACTGTTGCTGTCTTAAGGACATAGATATTTTTCAAGATAAACTCTGGGTTAATGTTAAATCTCTTAGCAATACTTTCTATTCTCTCGTAAGCAAAAGTTTCTTCAGTATCAATAAATACGGCTTTCCCCTCTAAGCCTCCCTGCTCTTTAGGGAGCTGTACTGTAACGCATAGCTGGTGACATATCTGGGTTTTACCGGAACCAAATTCCCCCACGAACTCTGTTATAGCCCGAACTTCTATTCCTCCCCCAAGGAGGTCGTCTAGTGCCTTGCAGCCAGTAGTAAAGAAACAGCGGCCCTGTTTCTTTAACTCGAGTGCACTATATACTCTCCTGCGCTTAACTAAGTGTCTAGCGTTCCTAATAATCTTAAAAGCTGTTTCCTCACTAATACCCGCGCGCTCAGAAAGCTCCTCGGGATTAAACATAAGGAGGTCTTCTATAGACTCAACGCCAATTTGCTTAAGCTTCTTTAGCGTCACAGCACTTACACCAAGCTTACTAAACTCATCCATCAATAAAATACCATAATCGAATTATTTTTATTTTTCCTTACTGTCCGCGTATAGTCTGGATTCAGGTGAATCTGTTTTATGCGTATATTTTGGATTCTTGTGTATAGTGTGTATTTGTGTGAATAGAGGTTATGCGTATAGTGTTTATGCATGTGTATAGCTTGGATTCACGCGTATAGCTTTTATACTCTCTCCAGAAAATTATTTTGTGGAGAAAGAGCTTGAAGTAATTTTCCGTGTACTAGTTAAAGTAAGGAGTACTGTTTTTAGTTTAAGAGAAGTTAGTACAAATCCTGTTTATGCGCGGAGACTTGTCTCTATTTTAGAGAAGTATGGTCTAGCTGAAGTCTATAGGAGTAGTAGGTACTACTCTATTGTTTTGACAGAAAAGGGTGTTGAGGCACTTGAGTGCGCTAAACGTTTTGCTGAAATAGTTTGTGGCAAAAAACTAGAGTACAGGAAAACTAGCTTTAAGGAGAGAGAAGTTAGTTTAGAGAAACTACCAGAGTATCTCGCAGACAATCCCTGGTTAAAGGTTTTAGCGGAGAGAGGAAAAACCTAAATTTCCCTCGATTTAAATTATTATGTGGAAGCGGTAGCTGAGAGAATTAAGCTCAATTTAGTTCTACTTACTGTCGAAGAGCTGAAGGCACTAGGTTTTAGTGAGCTTATTCCAGAGGCACTTAGACAGAAGAGAGTTTTCAAGAAGCCTTCTCCACCAATATGTGTTAGAGTAAAACGTATTGACTACTTGCTTCCCCCTACATTAACTGTAATTCTGGGAGAATACGGTGAGCTACTAGACTTTACTCCCACTCCAATTGAAGCTCCCTATTCTCTCACAGATAAAAGTCTAGTAGAGTACTTGCTTTTCGATTTACCTGAAGTACTTGAAAACGAAAGGTCTCCTGTTTTAGTAAGAGACCTCAGCGAGAGATTTAGTACACATGTTTATGAAGGCGTAGAATACTGTCTCAATATTCTCGCCAGAGTCTCTAAAGTATACAATGTCTCAACAATAGTATGCGACAAAACACTAGAACTACCAAATAAAACAGCATCACTAACAATAATAGTAGGCAAAATAAACGGAAAAACGGTAGCACAGATAGCTGAAACAAATGAAATATTCTACTTATAACATTTCGCTATTTTTACTTATACTCCTAGGTTTCTTGTTGAAAGGGTATTGTGCCTAGAGAAGACGATAAGTTAAGAGACTTTAGTAAAAAGTTTTTAGGTACAATGAAGCATCTTAGGAATTTTCTTTCACATAGAATCGATACTTTCCCCGATATAAGTGAGGTACTGCTAGTTTTAGGCGGAGCCCTTAGTTTAGCTAAAATACTTCCCGAAGTCAAGAAAGCTAAGTCTTCTTAAACTTTTTGAATCCAAGCTTTCTTAATATACGCTCATTAACCATTACTGCTGCTATATGTGTACATATTCTTTTTCTTCTAGTGTACCCGTATAGGTGCACATAGCATGAGCAGGAGTATTTTTCTCCATTGAATGTTACATGGTATTCTGTGTAGTGGTCTCCAAGTATTCTTATTCCTTGAACAGTCCAGTGGTTTTTTGAGACTTTTTTCACGTAGAAGCTTCTTACTGCTGCTCTAATGAACCATGATTTAGGTTTATTTGGGAAAAGCATTCTTAAGTCTGATAAAGCATCTCTTAGTGCTTTAACATATTCTAGTTTGAGGCCCGCTTCAGCTGCTACAACTTCATCTAGCTCCAAGGGCTTTTCGAGGAGAATATGGCATGCTTTAAGAAGTCTTTTTACTCTACTCTCTTCCTTCTTCTTCAACATACTTCTTCGCGTAAAACTCTACAATATGATAGATTCTCATAGTTTTAAGTGAAGGACATATATTCCGTCCTCCAGGCGCTGATACAGTTTCAATAAAACCATACTTAAGTAATCTGTAGTAGTCTCTGAGACTTAATCCAAGTTCTCTCATAATATCGAACACATTCTTCTCTGTTAGAGAAGAAGACTTAACAAGCTCACTGAGAAGCACAGCTACTCGAGGAACCCTGTCTTCTTCAAAAATAATCTCAAGGTAATTGATCTCCTTAGGTTTTTCTACTATTGGTTTTTCTGGTTTAGGTTTGTCTCCAAATTCTGTGTGTAGAGACTCGATTTTCCATGAACCGTTTTCGAGTCTGAGTTTTATTCCTGGCTTAATTTTCTCTAAGTTAAACACTCTTCTTAAGCTGTATGTGTCGGCTCCAGGACCTATCCATATCTCGTTGAAGTGGTATCCTTGGAGTTCCCAGAAATACTTTGGTGAAATTAACAGAACATTAAATCCATGGTCTTCTAGTACTCTCGATACTTCTTTGAATAAACTAGAGTTAAATGAGTAATAGTCTACTACTACTCCCTCTATTTTACTTGTCTTAGTTAGTAACGATAGTAGGGATACTATAGAAGTGTTCTCAAATCCACGAACTACTGCATATAAGTTCTTATCGAGGAATATTTCTCCCCAAAAATATTTTCTTAACTCAAAGAAAAGCGAGGAATAAGGCTCTGGTAGAAATGCTTCAAGTTTCTTTAAGTCAAGTAAGTTTTCTTCGGTATCAGATAAATGGGATAAAATGTTCTTGATATCGCTTGAGGTAATAACATTATCGTAGTATAGAGCCTTAAGAAAAACTTGGAGAAATATTCTATGGAAACAGATGCATGTTGATGGAGCACAGGGGTAAGCATAGTTTCCTTTAGGCCACTTATCGGAAAGCACAAGTATCATTATCCCTCCCTCACATAGCACATTGATGAAGACACGTAGACCTCTATCTTTACTAGAGTGTTATTGCTTAGAATTGTGTATGTGTAAGCATATCCTCTTATAATATCAGGCTTACTTCCTATGGTATAAGTTTTTCCTGAGGGATATAGTGTTACAACAATATACGCATTAGTCTTTATGGGCTCGCCTTGCTTAATTAACTCAGCTGCTTCCTGAGCCAAAAGCCAAGCGTGGGCGTCGTAGTTCTGTATATTTCGTATTGCTTTTACGTAGGCGTAGTGGAGTACTGCTAGCGCTACTATGAAGATTAGTGCTAGTGCTATTTTGTCTACCATGTTCCCAGCCAGAGGGGCACTATTTGTAGGCAGGCTTCGAATGTGAAGTAGGATACTAGGATTAAGAGTGGTAGGTATAGCGGGAAGTACAGTGGGTTAGCTTCTCTAGTCGTAGCGAGAACTGATAGGGCTAAAGACATTGCCGCGAGGACTTCTAGTAGCTTGAACCTGAGATCAAGTAACTCGTGCTCGCTTAGGGGTCTTAGTCTATATGTACTGTAAGGAATTTCTCTAGCAATTCTAGATGTATTTGATACTGTGTAAAAGACTATGGCGAAAGACGCGGCTGCTACAGTGATTATTATTAAGCCGACTAGTAGAACTGATCCTGCTCTCTCCCTAATTTTCTTGAGAGAGCTGTGATACTCTCTAAAGATTGAGAGGAGCTTGCTTACGGCTTTAAAATAGCTTTTAGTTTGAAGGAATGCCAGCTGGATGTATAGGGCTACTAGAAGGGCTTTAGAGAAACCAAATCCTCTTTCTAAAAGTTCTTCAGGGTCTTTTATTTCAATGAACTTTATGTTGGGGCTCTGTGCTGCTTTTCTTAGAATTCTTCCTGCTTCCTCTATTTCCTTCAAAGCCTTCTTTTCCTCAATAAATGTGAGTGCTGATGAAGGTATGGAAAGTAAAGCCAGTAGCAGAATGTTTCTGGTGAAAAAGTAAACTAGAGTAGCAGCTACTATAGGAGCAAATACTAGTGGTCTTGGGTTCTTGAGGCTCATTTCTCTCGGCATAAGTATGAGTGGAGGCACGAGAGCTATAGGTAAAGAGCAGAGAGGTATGAAGACTAGGGGTTGAACTGCTTCTGTTCCCGTGAAAATAGTCATAACAGATAAGATTAGCGGGAGAACGAGCAAGAAAGTGTTGAGAGCCATAAGGTATGTCTGTAGCCTAAAATCAATCATGTCTAGTCTAGTCTTTAAATCGCTAAATTTTTCTTCAAGAAAACTTCTAAGCCCTTCTCTTTCGCCTGAAATAGTAGCGGACTGAGCTTCTTGCCAGAACTCACAGAACTCGTCGGAGAATTTTCTTTTCTTGAGTTCTTCTACTGAAACATTTTCTTCTGGAAGAAATTTGTAGACTCCTATCTTTTTTAAGAAGTGTAGAGTAGTGAGAGGTGGTTGAGGAGAATAGGTAGTTATTACGGCCAACTCTAATACGGGCTCTTTCCCAAGCTTCACAAAAATAAATTAGAAAAAAGAATTATTAAATTTATAGGCCTATCCCTTTATTACCTCAAATTCTGAAGACAGTTCTCCATAATTTGTCTGTATTAACACTTCTCCTGAAGCTTTACCTCCAGTATCCACATTATTGAATGTAGCTGTGAAACTAACGCTTCCTCCAGCAGGTATAGTTGTCGAAGGAGGGCTAACTGATGAAGCAGTATAAGTATTGCCACCTATTTTAATAATGACTCTATTTATCTGTATATTGGCGTCCTCTTTGCCGTCATTATAAATAGTGAAGTAAAGAGTATTGTCTACGAGTTTTGGCGGATTTCTTAAGTAAAGTAGGGGGTGTGAAGTTCCGCGGAGGACACTTCCCAAAATATATGCTCCTGCTAGTAGAGCTGCTACTAGAATAAATACTAGGAGTATTGTCCACTCTAGTGAAATACTTGCTCTTCTATTTTTAAGTACACTAGATATTTTGTTCATCAAAAAATAATTCGAAGAAGGAGGGATATAAAGTTTATTCGAATTATTTAAGTCAAAAATATATATTCGTTGATATAAATTAATTTCGTGGAAGGAAAGATAGTTGCTGTAGCGAGCGGTGTTAGAGGAGGAGTTGGGAAAAGCGTGTTATCACTGTTAATTGCATACTTAGCCTGTAAAATACTTAAGAGGCTTAGAGAGAAGAACTATGTTTACTTTAACTCGGAGAGAGTTCTTCTCATAGATCTGCTAGGCGGTGTGACAAAAATTATTACTTCATGCATGAAGGAAGAAGATAGAGTGAAAATTGAAAGTCCCCCGAATTTACGTGAATTTATTACTCAAGGAAATAAGAGGAGCTTTAGAATAGTGAAAATAGATGATGTCGCTCTCTACTTGGTGCCCTGGGACAGCAATCCGATTGAAATCACAGAAGACTTGGCATTAAAATTCATTAATCTCACAGCTTTCTTTAAAAAAGTATTTGGCTTAATAGTGATCGACTTTCCTGCCTTTAATACAGCTCCTTTCTACTTTATCTTAGAGAACTCAGATATTCAAGTACACGTTTACAGTCATGAGAAGACATGCGTTGAACAGATATACAGCTCGCTTGCTAGAGTAAAGGGTAGTAATGTTGTCGTTGTTCTCAATAAAGACTTAGAGAAATACTATGAATGGAACCCAGTAGACTTTCTTAAAGAGGCTTATTCACTAAATGATAACAACTTAATTAGAGTCAGCCTTAGTCCGTATTTATCTCTAATTTCTACGAAAGGACTTCATATACTTCAATATTTAGAGAAGGCAAGAGTATTCAGTAAAGGTGAAAGAGAGCTAAAGAAAATAGGGAAGCAAATAGGTGATTTAGTTTCAGTAATAATTGATCTAGCCATAAGTCAGTAAAGTAATGCTCATGTAAGAACTAGAACTTATTTCATTAAGCTCGACTTGCGGTAAACAGATAAATTAATAAACGCACTTCGAATAATTTAGCATATGAGTATTAGTGTTGAGCAAGTAGACTTATCTTTCCTAGAAGAAGTAAAGCCTAAGGAAGAAGAAAAGAAGATAGAGAGAATTGAGGAAGAGAAGACGGAGCATAAACCGCTCTTAGCTTCTTCATTTAGTTTAGATTCAGTTCTGATAGTTCTCGAGGACACTGGTTTTCTTTCAGTTAGTAGAGAGCAGATAATAGAAAAGGCTAAAATGAAACTTGAAGAAATTAATAGAAGGATAGATGAGCTTAAGAGGGAACTAGAGAAGCTTGAAGAAAAGAAAAAACACTACGAGATTTTCTTAGGTTCCCTCGGAGGGACTATAAATGAGTGAAGACATTATATCGTATATTGAGAAAAGACTTAAAGAAAAGGGTAAGATTAAGGGAGAAAAGCCTAAGGAGGAAAAGAAGGAGAAGAAGAAAGAAAAACGTAAGAAAGAAAAGAAGAAAAAAGTAGGAAAGCCTAAGCTTAAATTAAAGTTCCCTAAAATTAAGGTATTTAGACCTAAGATTGAGGTGAAGAAGAAGTTTGCGGTTCCGCAGCCCCCTCCGGTAAAATATGTGTTTTTAGAGAGAAATCAATATGGTTCACTGGCTATAGATGAAGAGGAGCCGGTTTTATATGTATGGCTCTCGGCGAAAGATGACGAGACTTACAGAAAATGGAAGTTTTTAGCACCTTTAATTATGTGTCAAGATATTTATGAGATTTTTACGAGTGGAGCAAACATAGCAGTGAGTCATAGGAAGTTTCCGCAGCGCCTTGAAGTGAAGTATGTTAATGCTAGGGTAGAGGAAGCTGATGTTCTTAAATTGGCGATGAATGTAGCTATTTTAAGTGGGGCTAGATTCAGCTTAGAAAATCCTTTGGTCTACACTACACTCGATGACTGGAGAATTCAGATCTACGGTCTTTCGTCTCACGGGTCTCCTAGTCTCTCATTGACTAGAGTAGTTGAAGTCCCTAAGTTGACTAGTATTGTTGACTCTCTTTTGGCTTCGAGAATTCTGCTACTAGTTTTGGGTAGGCTTCCTACAGTGATTTATGGTGCAGCTGGCGTCGGTAAAACTACTCTAATGAACAGTATAGTGAACGAGATAATGGAAATTTATGAGTCTCTACTCAGAGTACTTATCATAGAGCAGGTTCCAGAGCTAAGAGTTCCTCAGAAAGCAACTGTGACTAAAATTGTTGTAGGACCCGAGGGAAGTAGTGAACTGACTTTAGACAAGGCTATTGGAGAAGCAGTTCAAAGAGCTAGACCAGATATTCTTGTTGTAGGTGAATTAGATTATAGGAGTGTTTCAGCATGGGTTTTAGCACTTAGCTCAGGCTCATGCTGCTTAACAACATTTCATGCAGAAAACTTTGAGCAATGTGTTAATAAACTGTATTCTCAGATGAAAGTAGCTAAAATAGTTGAAAGCATTAACGACGTATTCAATTACGTTAAGTGCTTTATTGAAGTGAAGGCAGCTAGAACAGTACAGGGCGTGGTTAGAATAGTTAGTAGAGTAATAGCAGTGTCTCCTAGAGGAGAAATAGTCGAAGTCTACGGTAGAAGCGGTCATTTAAGTGAAGAAAAATTCTTAAAGCTAGTAGACTCAACTATAGTTTCTTTAAATACTAAAGAAGAATACATAAAGCTAAAAAACTATTTTATGGTGGAAGAAGCTAAGTCTCCCTCATTTTAAATTTTACATGAAATTGTTCTAAGCTAGTAATACTTTTTACTATACCTAGACAGATATTATTTTCATTCACCTGTTGAATACTTTATATTCGTTAATGTAGCATATTGTAAACATGAAGAGAAGATGGAAGAAATTCGAAGCAGAGGTAAAAAGAGAAGCAATTGGAGTGACAGTTGGTATAGAGGTAGAGTGGCCTAATGGCTCAAAGTGTAGAGTTATGGCCCGAAAGACCCCTCAAGGAATTAAGCTCAAAGGAGACTGTGACCCTGAGAAAATTAAAGATATCTTCGATTTCCTCAGGGGAATAAATGAATTCAAAACACTCTTCGGCGAGGTGATTGATTTCGTGAAAGAAGCTCCTAAATAATTTTTTATGTCTATTCGCAGTTGAAAATATATTTAAGCAATAGAAGCAGTGAATTATTTATTTAGCTTAGTGGATATTTTATGTGTCGCCTAAGGGTGCATTGGTTTGCTTAATCATACTGTATTTTGGGTTAGGGATAGTGCTTTATGGTGCGTACAGAATTTTGCTGGGATGGCAGCCTGAGAGCTTTATTGGCGGTATTATCTATTTAATTGAAGTAGTCTTAGTAGTAGTGTTTTCCTTAGTGTTTTTAATGAAGTTTAAGGACGAGGTACTGCAACTAGTTTCAGGGAGCTTTCTTGTGAGTGATTCTATTAAAGAAGACAATAGGTTTATTTGGCGTCATGGCGTTTGGTGGTGCGGTTTAGTGGGCTGTAGGCTTGCGGGGTTTAGTGACATTGATTTTGAGAGTGTTTTGGGCTTGAGAAATGTTGTTAGAGTCTTTTTAATTAAATACGATGATTTTAGTTATCTGTTGTGTGAAGTGCATGCTTTATCCAAGAACAGTGCTTTGAGTAGGCTTGAGGAGACTGAGTGTTTTCTTGGTAGGGAGCTTAGGAAAGCTGGTTTCGAGGTAGTGGTTAGTGAGATTGATAAGTGTCCTAGGTTTAAGGCTACTGGAAGCGACTTGTGTTTTGAGGAGAGTATTGATGGAGAAAAGAGGCTTGTTTTAAGGCCTCCCGAGAACCTGCTTATTCCAAATAGATGTGTATTGACTGTAGAGAAGAGGGGCGGCAAGTTCTTTTTCGAGCTATATAGCTTGTCTGAGGGGAGGGAAGAAAAGCCTTTAGTTCTGCTTAAAGCGACTAAGCCTTGTTTAAGTATTCACTTAGATAAAATAGTTGAGGAGATTTTGAAGAAGACTACGCCTTATGTTCCGTGTAAACGCGGCGTTGTTGTGGGCTATCGGATTGTCGGCAAGAAGCGTACACTTGAGCCAGTATTCTTCTATCCGCGTGGACACGTAGTCGTTCTAGGTATGACTGGTATAGGTAAGAGTGTTTTGCTGAGTCTTCTCGCCAGGATTTTCGAGAAGCTGGGCTACGCGGTAGTTGTTCTAGACTGGTATGGAGAGTTCCTAGGCTTAGGCAGAGTGTATAGAGTAGGCGCCGACTACGGTATTAATATTATTGAGCATTTATCTCTCGACGACTTTTTGTTCTGTCTTGTTAAGAGTAGGGAGAATGTTTATGAGAATCCGCAACTCAGCTTCATGGTTTCTGAGCAAATAAGGAGAGCGTATATGTCTCTTCTACTTGAGAAAAGGAAGCTTACTTTATTTGAGCTCTATAGGAAGCTTGAGGAAATGAGTAGTAGTCCTGAGCTTACACAGGACAAGAGGTTTGGTGCCGAAGCAGCAGCCAGGAGGATATGGGATTTAGCTATTAACCCTGCGTTCAACTATGATAGGTTTTCGCTAGACTTCGGGAGAGGTATACATGTTTTTGATTTGAGTAGGCTTTCAGAGTACTCTAAAGATGTTTTCGTTAACGCTTTCCTATACCTGCTTTACGCGGAGTATGCTGGAGACAAGATAGCTGTATTTATTGACGAGGCTTCTAGAGTTGCTCACGCGTCGTTTAGAGGAGAAAATATTCTCGATATGTGTGCCAAGAGAGTGAGGAAATTTAATATTAGGCTCGTTGTAGCCGACCAGAATCCACTTGCATTAAGTAAATCTGTATTAAATATGGCTAAGCACATATTCTTATTTAAAGTAGTTGAAGAAGAGAACCTCGACTACGTGGTATCGGCTCTTAGAGCCTACTTTAATTTAAGTGAAGATGAGCTTAAGAAAGAGATTGCTAGCTTAGTTGAAGGAGAATGCTTCTATATTGCTCACGGCGAAGGTGCTGTTAAAATCAAGGTGCCTTATATTCGGCTTACTTCAGCAGCCGAAGTGAGGGGCAAAGAGTATAGGAGGAGACTTAAGAGAGAAAGAGCTCTTTTACTTAGGCTTCATGGAGGTGAAGCCTTTGAAGAAAAGATAAGGGAGGTAGCGAGGAAGCATGGTGTTTCAGTAGAAAGGCTTCAAGCTTACCTTGAGAAATATTATACTTTAGAAGATGTGGAAAAAGATAAGCGTAAATTGCCTAAGAGAATCTACAGGGCTCTAGTAGATTTGTTGTCTTAATATAATTTATCCGTATTTATGCATTCTTACTTCTATTTTGATGCAGGGACAGAAATATGCTTTTACTTTAGCTAAACCTATCATATTACCTTTTTTAGCTATTATTATGTATTCTTTGTTTGAGACTAGTGTTACTGTGTATACTCCGCTTTTGTTCGTTATTCCTCTAGCTACTAGTGGGTCATAGTAGTTTTCTAGTGCGAATACTTCTACTGTGGCTCTTTCAACTGTTTTTTCATCAGGCTTTGTTGTTAAGTCGCTAATAGCTACTATTACTAGTACTGTAGTATTGAAGCCGTGTTCACTAGCTACATCTAGACCTGTTTCTAAATCAACTAGCCTCGAAACATACTTGAATATTCCTAGTTTCTTTAAGTGAAGAGCATATTCTTTTGCTTTAACTGGCTTTACTTGCGTAGTGTAGACTTTGTCGAGTACCCACCACTCTCCATTAACATATGCTTCAGAAAAACCATGATCAATTCCCTCGATAGATATTTTCCTAGTCTTTACTCCGAGGTCTCCGAGTAAATATACTATGGCTTGAGCGAATTCTCCGCAAGCACCAATTCTCTGAACTACTACAAGTTTCTTATAGCCACCTGTTAAGCAGTATATGAAAAGTACTGGATGACACAAAGGACGGGATGCTATTTCTCTGCTAGGTATTAGAAGTGTCTTTAAGCCATAAGCTCCTTTAAATTCTCTACTATAGTCATTAATAATGCTCCAAATAGCGTCTATTCCCTTTCTTTCATATAGGTATTCTCTATAATTGTTGACTGTAGTATAGTAGTCTATTTCAATAGAAAGTATTATAGAAAATAGTAAAATTAGATATATTAGAGCGAGAGTAAGTGTACACTTGTAGATATTTTTAAAGACTTTCTTTTCTTTTCTTACATAATCTTTTTCTCTCAAAACTTTTATATAGATGAACGCTAGCAGAGGAAAAAAGATTATTGGAAATAATATTGCTATATTCTTAGCTGAATACATTAGTATAAGAGTAATCTGACTTGCTGAGGCAATTAGGCAAAGAGGAATTGCTGTGACTAATGCTTTTGCGGCAATTTTTGGAAGGTTCTTTAGGAGTATTTTTTCACTGCTCATGATATTCCTCTTAAATGCATACTTATAAGTCTTACTTTTAGAATTCCTTAATATACTTTTGAAAATATATCTCGATAAATACGTGGATATTTTTGCTACTTATATACTGTGCATATATCTCTGATTTCCAAAAAATAGGTATTTATAGGATATAAATTATTGTCTTTATTGATATGGCTAGAGTACGCTATGACTCTTATAGACTCTTAGCTGTTAGGATGAAATTGAAGGCTCCGTCTTCAGAGTACATTAAAGTAGTTTTAGAGCCTAAACCCGATATTGACGTCTATGAGGGCATTAGAGATTTAGCTTCAGGTCTTAGAAAGTCATGTAAAGACATTGTAGTAACTTACGATGATTATCAATATCCTCCTGTACTGTATTTGAGTAGAGAATGCGAATATTTAGAGGAGAAGTGTAGTGAAGTATTTGAAGGTATTCGTAGTATAGGGAGAGAAAAACTTAGTCATAGAGCCTATGAAGTTCTGGTAGACTGGCTTATTGGAAAAAAGCTGAGAGAACACGGATTTAGGAAAGGGCGCGGAGAATACTATTTGCCGCCATCGGTTCAGAATGCAGTTGAGAAAGTATGGGAGAATACTTTCGTGAGACTTGTTACGACAACAGATCTTATTCCTAAGGAAGGCTTCTATGAGCTTTACTTATGGTTTGACTTAAAAGTATCTAATACTCGAAAACTGTCGAGCATTATTAGGGAATGGTTTAATAAAGATGTACATGAGCTTAACGACGAGGAAGCTAGAGAAGCTGCTAAGAGAATTAATAGGAGGTATAGAGGCAGAGAGTGTGTTGTGAAGACAGTTTATGGTGCTGGCTACGGGACTATAGTAGAGGCTAAGCAAGAATCTACTCGAAATAAAGTTATTGAGAAGCGAGGTATGAGTATGTATGATTACTTGCTGAAGCATCACGGAGAACTACACCCAGATAAAGTGCTAGTTTACGTTAGTCTTTCTCGGGAGAAAAAGCCCTATCCATTTGTCCCGTGCCATGTGGGTGTAGTCGTTAAGCGAGATGTTGATAGAAGTCCTTCTGCTAGACTTGAGGTTCTTGAAGCTATGTGGAGTAGTGGCTTGAATAAAATTGTAGAAGAAGTTTGGGGTGAGCTGGAGAATGTTGTCTAAAATAGAGTTTCTTCCCTTAATTGAGAGAAGGAGAATAAAAGGAGTTAAATTAAGGCTGAGGAATACTGAGCCATTTAATCCCGAGAACACACCTCCTATTAAGAAGCTTCAGGAAGGCGGAGAGCCCATTGGAGGAAAAGTGAATATAAAGCTTCAAGTACTGTATCCAGGAAATTTAGCTTACGATGATTTGCGTGAAGTAGTGAATGCTATCTGCGACAAGTTTTCTTCACTTAATTTAGGTGAAGTACAAGTAGAGCGTGAAGACATCGATATGTATGAAACAAACTTAAATGCTCTTCACTCGAAGCTATCTGAGAAGGTGAGTGAAATTGATCCAGCAAAATATCTTCCATTTGTCGTTATTCCTGATAAAAAAGCCGATGAGTTTTATGTGACGGTAAAGCGGGTGTGTACATTAAATGATTTTCATAGCCAAGTAGCGGCTACAGATACTTTAGAGGAGAGTAAAGTGGAAGAGGTTATAGGAAATATTTGTTTGGGTATTTACGTAGAGTACTTGCTTCAGAGAGCTAGACATGATAAAAAGTTTTTCAGAGATCTTAAGGGCCTAACTTGGATTTTAGACTCGTCTGCTGATGGAGAAAACCGTACTGTCTACATGGGCTTTGACCACTCTGTTAGAAGACTTAGGGGTGGTGAAAGAGCTGGTGCAGCTTTTTCTGTAGTCTTTGATGGTCAAGGTAGGCTTCTCGGAGGCTCTCAAGTATCTACTCCCTCAGACCGCATTGATGAATATAGCTTGTCTGAAGTACTCCGAGATATCAAGAGAATCATTAATGTAAGAAAAGTTAAAGCAGATAGAATTTGTCTTTTTAGGGATGGCAGACTTAGAGCTAGTGAAGTAAAGCTTTTCATTAAGTGTGCTAAAGAACATGGTTTCAGCGAAGTAGTGTGTGTTGGTGTTGTTAAGAGGCATATAAGGAAGTTTGTTTTATGGAGTGAAGAAAAGACAGCGAATCCTAGGTCAGGTGACTGGGCTTACTTGGGTTCTATTAGTTTTGCTAGCAAAAAGCTACATAAAGTTGTTTTATGTACTACAAGCCCTGCTGTACGCCAGCTCTATAAAGGAAGAGTTAAGAGAACTGTTGTTCCAGTATTTTTAGAGATTTTAGCTGATGATTACGAGAAAGTCTTAAGAGAGTACTACTGGCTGTGCCACCTTAATTTCTGGTGTTGGCATGGGTCACATAAACTATGTTTACCTGTGAGAGTAGCTGATGCTTTAGCAAAACTAGTATCAAGAGACATTATGCCTAAATTCCCTTCGCTGTAACATTTTATTTCAATTACCTTTTCTTTGCGGAATACTGTTCTTTCTGTATTGAGTAGTACTTGGATTGAATTAAATGAAGTTTATATTAGAGGAATGCTGATAATAGTTTGTAAGTTATTGCCCGTGAATATAGCTTTATAAAAATTGGTAGGCATACACTAACTTAGATGCTAGATAGAACATTAACTAAAGACTATGTGATGGTTATCGATTGGTGTGTTTTGGGAGAGAATATTATGAGGGAAGTTAATGAAGAATTTCAGAAGCTTTATGAGAAACGTACTGAACTTTTTACTATTTTAATAACATCTGTCATAATAGCGTTCTTAGTTAATGTCCTTACCTCACCTCTCGAAATCCTTGTTGAGAAAATTACGCAGATTTTTAATTTGCCTAAAGAAGTTATTTACACGTCACTTATGTCTTTATTAATCATATGTTTATTTATTATCGGACATTTCTACTATGGTAAGCCCGTAACCTTTAGGTGGAGCACCTTCCTCCTGCTAGACAAAGATCACGGTATCGTATATCCGTTTCATTCCTCGGTCGAATACTCGATGGTAGGGTCACTTGCTTTACAAGCATATCTTAGGGACACCAAAAGCCCTTTATTTCATGAGAATAGTTTTTCTCTTAAGGATCCGTTACTAAGAGATCTCTTAGAGGTTTTTATTGTTGACTGGCTTGTGAGCACAACAGTTAACAAACTCGAGTTACTATCAGGATTTTCTAGGCCTAAAATAAAGTATCCAAAGCTTGGGAAGCGCTACAAAACCTTGAAAACACGAGATATCCTAGCTAAATTCGGCGAGAATAGATTTGCAAAATACTTAGGTAATGATTACACTATTATGTTTAGTGAAATTAAATTGCCTGAAAAACTAATCGTTGTATGCCGGAGATACGAAGATTCGGTCATAAATATCGAGTCCGATGAAGAGCCTCTACGAGTTCCTCTAGCTTCAGAACTGCAGATAAAAGGATCTCGCTTTACTCCGCTAAAAAGGTTCAGGATTATTCTGTATGTCTCTCGGATTGCTCCAGGTGAAAAATGTATATTGTTAGCTTCTGGACTTAGACCTGTGGTAATAAGGTCTGATACTATTGAGTGCATTGATAAAAATGGAAGATATATTACGATTTCAGGTGAGAAACGCAAAAAGCTTAGTTCATGGATAAAGATCGACTTTGATGTAATTATATCAGCAGAGATGAGACCATTTCTTTTTCTTCATCCAAAATTTGGAGAGGTTCTTGACTGGATTAAAAAACTACACCTTAGAGCTATAGACTACTTTACACCGAAACTCTGCATACCAGTTTTAAGCTACTAATTGTGACTCATCATACACTGTTAAACATAGCTAATGGGATAAATGACTACTCGAAAACTTAACCTATTTAACTTGTCTATATTCATGAGTTATACTTTTCATTAATATCTATTATCTCCTTTTGTAGTATTTATAGAGTCTTATATGTATGCATGTATTTATGATTACGTATAGTATTACTATGAATAGCTCTATGAAGATTAGAAGCATATTTTTCTTCTTTCAAAAACCCTTAAGAGGCTGACAAGAATATGCCTAAGGTCTCAGCTTCAGAAGTACCTTGTACTGTTTCTCTAGTTCTTCTGATGAGTCTGCTACTAGGTGTATTGCTTGGGGGAAGTATTTTGCTGTTTTTGTGTCTACTACTAGTGTTTTTTCTTGTAGTACTTGTTCTGCTAACTGGTTTAATGTTTTTGTTAGTTTGTTTTTGGTTTTGATGAATATTTTTTCGACTTGTAGTCTGCGGTTTTCTGGCTTTAATACAGCTATTATGTTCTTGTATTCTAGTCTGTAGTTTGCTGAGTAAGGAGGCTTCCAGACTATAGCGTAGTATTCTTTCACTTTTTGTAGTGTATTGTAGAAAAAGATGAGTGTTTTTCTAGCTGTTTTTACTTCTTTTCTTAGTTCAAGTGAATATGTTTTTACTTTACTCACTTCGTGTTCTGGGAAGACTATGTATTCTCTGTAGTTTTTTCTAATAATGTTTAGTCTGATTATTCCTCCAGCTGATACTACTGGTTCAGGTATTTTCGGGAATATTTTATCTTTAATGAGTTTCAAGTGATATATCTCGAGGGGGCTATAGTTTTCGAAGACTACAGCGTACGGATTATGCGTCTTTTTCTTACGAAAGCCTCCAGGGATGTGGAGAACAACTACTTTCACGAAATAATTTATATATTCTGAGACTAATATTATTTTAGATGACCCACTCTACCCTAGAGGTAGAGTGGTGATGGGGTAAGAGCCTTAACGGGCTCGATGAACTCCACCCTCAGGCTAAGCCCACAGCTATCTAGGTGAACGTGGGGTGTCTCCCCGGGATAGGGAAGGCAGGTGCCCCCCGCTACCGTTCTTTACGGAGCGATGGGGGGTACTTGTCTTCGAGACAATGATAAACCACAGGAGTGCTTGAGTCTCCGAGAGAATACTCTTAACCCCTCTATGGGGGATGCTGGAGTATTCTCTCGCCTATCCCGTGGGAGACACTCAGAATGCAAACGAGATGCCCGGACCCCAGCCTGGGGGTCAGGCGGGTTACCTCTCTAGTGACAACAGTATTAAGTAAACATTAATCCAATAACATACAGTGCTTTAACAGAAATATTCTTGTGATTAATCGGTTTTAGTGAAGTATATTACTTTAAAATGCTTCAAATATACTAATGCCTCCCGCCCCGTAGGCACCCCCGCCACCATTCTTTCGGGGCGATGGGGGTGTCTGTGGGGCGGGAGGTAGAGGTTTTGAGAAGTAATATTTTGAGGATAATAGAGGATGAAAGTTTTCTAGAAGAGCTTAGAAGAGAATTTAAGAAATACTTTGATACGGCAAATAGTTTCGTTAAACAGTATTATCGAGTAAATCGTAGGCTTCCGATGCAAATGAATGTTTACTGGGTTCTTAGAAAGAGTGGAGCGCCTAGTACTACTGCAAATGAAGTTTCTAAGAAAGTCTTAGAATCATGGAAAGGTTATATTGAGTTGAAGAAATATGGCTATAAGACTAGAGTTCCAGAGTTTAAGAATACTCCGATTATACTGCATAATGAGCAGTACAGGGTTTATGCTGTAAGAGAAAGAGACAAGTGGATTGCTGAGAAAATAGAGTTTTCTTTAAACAGGAAATGGGTTTCGCTTAGAGTTAGAGGTAAGTTGAGGTGGGTTCCAGAGCTTAAAGAAGGATTAGTATTCTACATGAGAAGATTAAAGTATCCTATTATAGAGCTAAGACACTGTCTTGTAGATAATTACTTGATTCTGGGAGAGAAATGTTTTAACAAGAATAGGGCAGAGATTTTTCGGAGAAACGGTAAATGGTATTTTGCTTTTAGTGTTTCTTTAAAGATTCCAAGGCTTAAGGGAAAGGGAATTGCGGGAGTAGACATTGGTGCTAGGAATCTCGTTGCTTTGTGTGGTGTAAGCGATAGTGGAGAATCTTTTTCAGTGCTTTTTAAGAGTGGTACACTGCGTAGCTATTGGCTTAAGTGCGAGAAATTGGCTAGGCGTAGGAATCGTATTGCTCACCAGTATTTCTGGGAGGCAGTAAAGTGTGCTGAGTCTGGTGATAAGGAGAGGGAGAAAGAGTGTTTCAGTAAATATCGGTTATTTTTAAGGAAGACAGGGAGGTTTAGGAAGAAGGCAAAAGAAGTGAGGAAAAAGGCAGTAAATAGTATGTGTCGGCTTATTGCAGAGTTTTTTGCTTCTAAAGGTATTTCGATTGTCTACATAGGGAATTCAGTGTGCTATTGTGTCAGTAGAGAAGACTTGGTTAAAGAGATTACTTCTAAGCCTACTAGAGAGCTTTTAAGGAACTTTTTTGCGCCGAGACAAATTATTGATTCTTTGAGAAGACACTGTGAGGTTAAAGGTATTCAAGTGATTGAAGTCGGTGAGAAAGGGACTTCTAGTATTTGTCCAGTGTGTGGTCAGCGGATTCAGCGTCCTTATAGGGGACTAGTAGTGTGTGAGAAATGTGGACAATTTAACGCTGATTTGGTAGCAGCATACAACATAATGAAGTTTAATAG
>Ga0190367_1000324_pt1 | contig 36197 bp, 37 predicted proteins | sample 4872181011_MG_FD_171838 | JGI IMG/M metagenome (GOLD analysis project Ga0190367, IMG submission 171838) | Hydrothermal vent microbial mat bacterial communities from Southern Trench, Guaymas Basin, Mexico - 4872-18-10-11_MG | ecosystem: Environmental > Aquatic > Marine > Hydrothermal vents >... | reverse complement strand
AATCATTCAGACCCTATCCCACCAGAATTTATTATTTTTCCAGAAGATTAAAATTATACTTAACAAGCGCCACCACCTAAACACAAATAGATTTTTACTAATTTATCCTTGATTTTTTTTATTAATGAGTTAAGTAATTTTTAGACTATATTCCAATTTTAAGGCTAATTTTTATGGACTATCTTCCAAGAAAAATAGAGAAAAAATTGGAAAAATGGATTAATAGAGAGGAGATAATCCTTATTAAAGGACCGAGACAAAGTGGCAAAACTACTTTTTTAAAACACTTAAACTTGCCACCTTTAGAAGTAAAAATTATTCCAGAAATAGAAAAAAGTTTATATAGTTTTATAAGGACCTATAAGCCTGAAAAAGCAGTTAATTATAAATTTAAATTTTTCAGAAGTTTTTGTTAAAAAAATTAATTTTACAAAATTAGCTTTGATCCCTTGTTTTTATTTATAAAATTGCTTTTTGTTACATTAAATTGAAGTTTCAAGTAAGCTTTTATAAAAAACATTTTCTTAAACTTATTTTATCTTATATACAAAAAATTAAACATGTTATTAATTTGATAGAAGGGAGGATTAAAAAAAGTAGGGAGGAAAGTTTAAGGTGATAGAGGTTTTATCTTCAGTTTAATGCTGTTGAAAATTTGTTTATCTTAGAGTAGCAATGTTTAATAATAGATAGTCTAACAGGATAGTAAACGATTTTTTGATTTAAGGAAGAAATTTAGGAAATGTTTTTCAAAATACATCTTAAGCAGCTTGCAAAATTTTAAAAAATTACATCTTCTTTCATTATAATTACATTTTCCTTCGTTTTTGAATATTTTGTTATAGTTATTCCTGATAGAAAGCTTATTAATAGTTTAAGAGATGAATATGTGATATTTGTGAGGGAGCTGAGAATTATAGTTATTTTTTAAATTTAATATAAGGATAAGATTTATTTAACTCTTCTAAAATTGTAAGACATGTAATACTTTAGTATAACAGTTTTTATCAGTTGCCTAATTTGAGGCTTTTTTAGTTTTTTGCTCTTTTTGATATTTTTGGCTTTAATAAATAATTATAACTTAAGTTATATTGTTAGATTCAACACAGATATCTATTAAATCTACGAATTTTTTTAACTTTTCTGAGTCAAAATATCCAATATCTCGAGAATAAAGAAATCTTTGACTTGATAAAAATAATAAATTCTTTTCTTTGTAAACGTAACCTGATTTTTCAAAAAGCCACCAAATAGGCACGGGAACAAAATATTCCTTGACTAACTGTGATTTATATTTTTTATCACTTGAAAGAATTTCTAAAACGTCACTCATAAAGCAACCAGGGATAATCAATGCTGTGTTTATTTCTCTAAACTTCAAAAGTCTATTTAGTTCTTCATCTTTCAAATCGATTGAGAAAAAGAATTTAGTGTCATTTTCCCATTTTTTTAAATATTTTTCTATCTCATTCAATTCAGCATCATCTACTAACATTGGAGCATTTTTTAACTTTTCAATTAGCTCAAACTCATTTTTAATTTTGTATCCCAATTCAGATAAAGTACCGATAGCAAATTTTATTTCCTCTTCATCATAAGGGTAAAACCGCGTTTTGCTAATTTCTTCCGGATATGTTATATTTACATTAACATTGTCAATAAAATCCGAATATCTATTAACTCTACCAAATCGCTGAATCAGAGACGGTATTGGTGCAAGTTCTGTAAATAAATAGTCAAAAGAGATATCAAGACTGACTTCGGATACTTGTGTTGATATAAATATAAATTCTTTAGATTTGGTAGATGACCTTTCTAATTGTTCTTCTTTCTTTCGTCTGTCATGGTATGTGTAGCGGGAGTGAAGTAAGAGTATATTATTTACTTTGTAGTTATGTTTCAGGAGTAGATAGACTCTAATTGCCTTTTCGACAGTGTTACATATAACTAAAACATTTCCAAGTTTGGACTTTTCTATAATTTGTTTGAGCACCTCATTACTTGTTATGTCGTTCTCTTCAAGAGAATATAGATATCTCCTCTTTTTCTTGTACTCTTGAAGAAATTCGAATTCTCTGGGAGCAATAAATTGGTTTATCAGTAATCTAAACACTGGATGTATAGTGGCGGACATAAAAACTGATCTCATATTATATTTGAATTTTTCATTAAACTTTTTAAAGAAATAAAGAAGAAGGTAAAGTCCATTAATGGGGTAAAGATGGAACTCATCAAAAATAAAAACCGAATTCCTAAAGTGGTACCTTTTCAAGAAGTACTTTCCGACATGCAAAAAACTTAGAAGTAATTGGTCCAAGGTTGTAATAGTCACAGGACTTATGAAAGATCTAGAAATAAACAAATCCAAATCTATATCAGTCTCTTCGAGTATCCCGAGCCTCTTTAATTTTTCTGTATCAGCGAAATAGTAATTTTCCTCGACTCCGACACCACTAAGTAATTTCTGGAGTGATTGTCTCATTTTTCTAATAGATGTTATGGTCGGTAACACATAGATTATGTGACTCGGTTTTTTGCTTACTGCAACAGTCAATGCCGCAAATGTCTTTCCCCAGCCAGTAGGGGCTAAAAAGAGAACGTCTCTGTCTGTGCTTGCCATCTCTGTGAAAATTTTCCACTTATTTTCATCGAACTTTAAATTCTTACTTCTAACATAATCTCGAAGGCGCTCTTTGACTAATTCAACCTCAAGATCGATATTTTGCTTAGAAATTCTGCTCTCTTCTTCAAACATGGCTGACAGTATGTCTGCAGTCTTAAAAATTCCAAATAAGTCAACGAAATCGACGTTGCTTTTTATATCCTCTACTGATAGCTTAAATTTTCTGAGTTCCTTGAAAATAAGATTCAAAGCTTCTTTCTGGTCGATTTTGTACTTTATCTTTCCTATTACATTCTTGCGAATAGAAAGAATATTAAGAGGAACCTGCACCAAACTTGAGTGATGCTTAAGAATAAAATAAAATAACCTTGGATCTTCCTTCTCTGAGTATTTTAGAAAAAGATAAGCAGAAAGAGCGGAGTGTGGCGGTTTTTGGTCTTCGTCAATACACCATGCAGGATTTAGTTTTCCAATATCATGCCACTCAGCAAGCACATCAAGAATGTCTAAAGATTCAGTTAATCCATGTTTTCTTGCTAATACTTTTGAAATACTTCTTACTTCTTCAATATGTTTGTTTAAAGATTTCTTTAAATTACCATCCTTGTGAGATGTTTTAGATAATGATTCTAATTCAAGTTCTTCAATAAGTAATTCAAGTTTCATCTTGTCGTTAGAAAGTAGTCATAAAGTGGAACACCCTCAATCGACATAATTTTATTTTTTAATTTAAAACTAACATTTACCCCCATTATAACAAATTCTGGCTTACCTGAGTACATGTAGGGAAGATTATAGATTGTACTTTTTTCCGATAACTCTATCGAATCTATAATATTTTTGGGAACATATGAGTTTTTTACGATGTACGTCTCTTCAAAATGTTCATAAATTTTTGGGGTTTTTATATCAAAGAATATAAAATCGTTTATTCCAGCATAAGGTGTAAACTCAAATTCAAAACTGTTAAGCTTTTTATATAGCAAGTAAATTGTCTCTCGGTTGCCCCAGATCGCAAATTTATACTTTGGTCTAAGAAGTAACATTATCTCCTCCGTTGTTCTATCTTCCCTGCCGGTTTTGAGTTTTAATAACTGTGCGTTCTCACGGCAAACACCGCCAATATCAATTATTCGGGCACCAGCTTTAAAATTTTTTCTTTCTTCAATATAATATTTCCGACTTTTTCCAAGAATTGAAAAAAAGAAACCAATTATTGTTGTAGGTAGAGGAAGTAAATAAGACGATCTACCCTTCATTGTTGTATGAACTCTAAAGTGGGCTAAATCGAATAAAACATTTACAGTTAGCCCTAATCCTTCCATTGTCCAATCACCAGCCAAGTTGCCATTTTCTCGATATCTTCTTTCGAAACAGAGCCAATCTTAAGATTATATGGTCCGAACAACTTCTCACATTTTCCTATCAAAATACTCGGTTGAGTAAATTGGTAATTTTCATCAAAGTTTTTCCATACCGGATATAGCTTTTCTCCGCAGTATACTATTATCGAAATATGCTCTGCCATTGCGAAGTAATTTGCTCTTCTTGGATATGCCCAACCCTCATTAAAAAGAATCTCTAAGAAAGCTATAACTCTTTTAATCCGTTCTTCATCTTTAAGCATATATAATGCCTCGTTTCTCGTTTCCTTCTGCACTTTGTTTTCCTTGACATATTCATCCCACTTCTTGAGTTGATCAGTTTTTTCACTTTCGGTGAATATCCCACACCTTTCTGTAACTACAACTTTCATTAGACCAATGAAATCGGCAACCTCAATTTCAAATGGTGTTGGGTTTGTTTCGCCAATCTCTCTTGGGAATCTACCACCAAAGTCAATTTCTATCGGTGTATGTTTAACGGCTATTACAGGTGACATCGAGATAGGAGACATTCTTGGTCTTTGCTTGTTGCCTTTTATGTACAAATAACCAAACAAATCATTGTCAACGTATTTTATAGGGTCTCCACTATCTGCCAATTTCTCCCCTTCCCCCACTCTAAATGGATCAACTTCAAAGCCCCACTCCGCAAGTTTCTCTCTAATTCCTCTTTTAACAGCCCTCGCAGAAACAAAAGGATAAGTTTCTCCATCTATTGAAACAAGCTTTTTTATTCTAATTCTATCTCCTTCTATCTCATTTGCATTTACATTTCCTGAAACTCTCGTTAAAAGACCAATTACTATCTTTCTCATTTGGTACCACCTCCTCCCACGTATTTATTCCATAAAATTACAATAAATTCATTTTTAGTTATAAAAAATTCCCTGACTGGTAATGAAATCAACTCTTGTGGCAATGTTACTTTAATTCCTTCTCTTTCAAGCCTCGGTAAGTATGAAACAAGTTTTTCCACGAACGTCACAGGTGTTTCCTCACTCTTTAAGTCGAGTATTATTCTTTTTAGTAAACTCCGCTGTGTGTCTCCTTTTTTAGCGAGCTCACCTATATTGGATGCGATAGCCATTATCTGTTTTCTTAACTTCCCAAAATCTTCGCTCATCCCGCCACCTCCAAAAAATTTTGTATGGGCGTGCTCCAAGTAGTAGATATTTCCTAATTTATAATTTTGATTTTCTCTTTTTGCTCTTAATTCAAGTGATATTTTCTCGCTTATAACCTGAGAAAGTTTATGAACGTTCAAATAACCCTCCAAGAGGATAGAAAAGGCTAGAGAAGATAGTTGTGCATAATATGAGTCAACAATATTTTGATTTGTAAGCCTTGGTGGTAATAAAGACTCCAAAAACACAATAAACTTTGACTTTCCATTTTCGGTTAGTTCTTCTGGTCTAAAGAATGTATTGTAAATTCTCGTGAGGTTTATAATTGGATGGTATACTGTGGACCACTTCTTTCCTCCTGCATTACTCAAAACCAGCGCCTCAAAATCTAAATTTAGAGAAGTTCTACTATCTGCGTGAATGTACTCAAAGGTCTGTAGTATAGCACAAAGAAGTGAAAGTAGAGTGAAGTACGTGGATGACGGGCTGGGAGGTATATAAAATGTAATTTCCTTGTCTAAAATAGTCTTATCGACCCTCCCCCGATTTAACTCAAAATCAAATCGACTTCCAACTCTCCTAAAATCACGAATAATATCTTCAATGATTTTATCTTCAGTTCTAATACCTATAATTACTCTTCGTCTTTCGCGGAATAGTTCAACATAATAAAATTTCAAAAGCCAATAAAGCATGTCCATTTTTGATGAATCATCTGTGGTAAACTCGTAGTCAGAAAAATGGTAATTTGGTGCCTCACTTTTTTGTAAAATGGTCGGAAAATGGGATGAGCTAACATCCTGTGTTTGCATTAGGTATTCCAGTATGATACTAACACAATCCTCCCTCGTCCTCGCCATCTCAAAGCGTTTTGAGATATTAGGTATTGTGCCTGACAATACAGCACCCAATAAACTATCAAAATCTATCGGAACTTTCCTCGCTTTCCCTTTTTGAGAAACGTTCCCGACCCAATATATTCTTTTTTCTAATAAACTTTTAATAATGCTCATTTTTTCCATTTTGTAAATCTCCTACAACCTTTACTATTCTAAATTCCTAATTTATTTTTTTTGATCTATCTTATGAGCAATTTCTATATTTGCTAATTTAGATGCAATTAAAACTTGGACAACATCTAATTTTTTATTTTTTCTTATGTATTTTCCTAATTCTTTAATTGCTTTTAACATTTTTTGATTTTTAAAATTCGAATTTTAAAATTAACTTCAATCATTCTTATACTTTTAATAACATTTTTATTTTATCTTTGTGATTCTTTTTTGTCAAGTTTTAATTTAATTTATTTTATTATTTTTTATTTATTTTAATTTATTTTATTTTAATTTTATTTTTATTTTTTAATTTAAAAATTATTATTTTATGATTTAAACAAACATTTAGATTTCTAAATATTTGACTTATGGATAATTTTTTAAAGATTTTATCCTGAATCTTTTTAGACTTTTTCTATTTCAAATCCAACAACATTTCTCTTGTTTTTGCTGAATTCGACGCCAATTAAATATATTTCAGAATATTTTGCTTGATATTTTTCATAATATTTTTTAGCTTTTAATTGTTCTATTGCACGAGCTTTTCCTTCGAGTTCAACGACTTTAAATTCAAATATATAACATTTATCTTTAAAAAATACAGTCATATCTATTCTGCCATGACTTGTAGTATCTTCAGCTATTACATCAAAACCCGTAGCTGTGAAATAACAATAAAAAATACTTGCATAAAAGCCTTCATATTTTGCAAGTTCGGTTTTACGATACCAATCATGTGGGATAGAGGCAAAGAAAGCAGAAAATAAATCCTTTAGTTTGTGAAGTTCGTTAGCTGAAAGGATTTTATAAAGATTGATAAGATTTTTTTCTTTTTTTGAATAAGATTCAGCAAAATAGGCGAGTATGTAATCGTTGAAGCTCATTTTTACTTCAAGATTTGGGTATCTAAGGTGATAAACTGTGCGTGTTTCTAATTCAGTAGCTGAATCTATTGTAAGATATCCGGTTTGGAAGAGCAGGGTTTCTGGGTCAATTTGTTCTACATCAAAACTACCGATAATATTTTCTCCAGCTTCAAGGTTTTCTATCTGAGGAATGAAATATTTATTTTCAATAAGAAGATTTATGAGAAATGTAGGAGTGCCTGTTTCAAACCAAAAAGGTCTAAATTTTTTCAAATCAAGGTAAAGAAGGATATCAAAAGGGTTGTAAACATTTTCACCAAGCCAATTATAGCCATTATACCATTTTTTGACTTTTTCTAAATCAACATCATTGAGTCTTTCTGCAAATACTTTTTCAAATTCCTGTTGAGTATATCCACAAATTGTTGCATACTTGGGATCAAGAGTAATATCTTTGAGATTGTTAAGACCGCTGAATAGAGAGACTTTGGAGAATTTGGTTACACCTGTAATGAAGCAAAATTTGAGATAAGGATCAGCATCCTTTATAACTGAATAAAAATTTTTTAATTCTTCTCTGATTTCTATAGCGACATCTTTACGGGTAATATTGTCAAGAATAGGTTTATCATATTCATCAACAAGAATTACTACTTTTTGATTAAATTTCTTATATATTTTCTGAATTGCCTCTAAAAATCTATCTTTTATTGATTTTTTTTCATATTGAATTTGAAATTCATTTTTCCAGTCTATTAAAAAGGATTCAAAAGTTTCTTTTAATTCTTCTACATTTTTATGCACCCCGGCACCAAAACTTATATAAATAACAGGATACTTTTTATTCCAATCCCAATTGTTTTCCAGATAAAGACCTTGAAAAAGTTCTCTTTTACCAAGGAAAGCCTGTCTTAGTGTATCAAGGAAAAGGCTTTTACCGAATCTTCTTGGTCGTGCAAGGAAATAATACTTACCTTCATCAACAAGCTTTTTTACAAAAGGAGTTTTGTCTACATAATAATAGTTTTCTTCCCTAATACTTTCAAAACTTTGGATTCCGATAGGAAGCTTTTTCATAAAATATTAAAAAGTTTTTTATTTAAAATCTTAACATGTTTTTTTCTCAAAAACAAATTTTCAAAAGCACCTGTTAAAGTTTGCCTACAAAGTTTGTCTATAAGGTGAAAAAAAAATAACTACCGAGTAAGTTTTATATTTCTTACAAATAAAAACAAGGAATGAAAAATTAATTCTGTAGAATTGATTTTTTTGATAGAAACATCTGAAAAATTTAGGTTCATAATCGCCGCTCTTTTAGGCTTATAAGTTCTTATAAAACTATATAAATTTTTTTCTATTTTTGGAGTAATTCTCTATTAATCCATTTTTCCAATTTTTTTTCTATTTTTCTTGGAAGATAGTCCATAAAAATTAGCCTTAAAATTGGAATAAAGTCTAAAAATTATTTAACTCATTATTAATGAAAAAAAAATCAAGGAATAATTTAAAAAATAATTTTTAGCAACTCAGATCTTTTTGCATTTATAAGAAGTCACTTACGAAGCGCGAAAAAGTAGAAAAATTTTTAATCTTCTGGGAAAATAATAAATTCTGGTGGGATAGGGTCTGAAAGATAGATTTTAGGGGCTGCTTTAGTGAAAAAGATTCCTTTTTGATAAGCCTCTTGAGCTCGTATTTTCAATATTACTGGTTTCTCATCATGACGGCGTCCTACTTCATAAGCTGTCTCCCAATCAGAAGAAAGATGAACATAACGACGTTTAAGAGGTTTAAGTCCTTCTTGCTTTATTTTAGGTATAGCATAACGAGATGTGCCATGATAAAGAATTTCAGGTGGTTTCATCTTTTTATAGGAGGGGGTAAGCTCTATGCTGTGTCCATAGGTAGCACGAATTTTATTTCCTATAATTTGAAAGCGTCCTTTTTCATCTTTCTTCACTATCTCAATAATATGATGTAATTTAACCCAGCTCCATTGAGGATTTGATGAAATAGCTTTTACCAAATCATCAAGAGCTACAAAACCTTCTTCATCAAGAGAAAACCCGGCTTTCTCTGGATGATGACGGAGTAGATAACTTATATATTTACTTAATTTAGTTTTAACACTTTGTTTCATTAAATTTTATTACTAACGATCAACATTTAATCTATGTAAAGGTTTTCCGAAGTGCTGAACAACAATCCAAACCATTTTTCCTTTAAAAGTTCCTCTTTTTAATGCTACACCTATCTCTTCATATCCTTTATCTAAAATATTTTCTCTATGTTCAGGACTTTTCATCAAAATTTCTATTACCTCCTTACTGCTTTTAAAATCTCCTTTTGCTAAATTTTCACCAATTATAACATACTCATAACCTGCTTTTTTAATAAAATCTTCCAATTTAGCACCTTTTGGAGATACATGACCAAAATATTTATATTTAAACATATCAATATAAATTAAATTAATTTTAAAATTAAATAAAATTAAATAAAAATTGTAATCTAAATAATTTCAATATAGATATACTTTTCGCTTTCAAATCTCTTACCAAATCTTATTTTACTCTATTTTCACCCCCATGGATCAATCCTTCACTTATTAAAAAAAATCAATTAACTTTTATAACTTTTAATAGATAAAGAAAAGCAATCTATAGAGATGGTAGAAAAAAATTAAAAATAAAAAAACAATTTCACGGCATTTGGCAAATTGACGAAGTGTCCTTAAAAACTGCATCATTGAATAAGGTGGTGAAATTTAAGAAAAGGGAGGAAAGAAGGGAAAGAGAAGATTATCTCTCAAAGTATTGCCTAAGAGTGATATAAGGCTGATGCAAAAGGAACCTCTTTGAAGGCTCGACAACTGATGTATAAAAGAAAAAAACAGGTATAATAAACTTTACAATAACAGCAACTTGACAAGTTAAAAATCTTGTATTATTTCAACTTTATACCACAAATTATAATGGGGGTTCAAAATGAGTACGCTTTTAGAGAAAGCTTTTGAAGAAATAAAAAAATTGCCTGAAATAGAACAGAATATTTTTGCGAGATGGATTTTAGAGGAAATAAAAGCAGAAAAAAAATGGGATAAACTTTTTGCTGAATCCGAAGATATTTTAGAAAAACTTGCAAAAGAAGCTTTAGAAGAACATAGAGCAGGAAAAACTAAACTTTTGGATTTTGATAAGTTGTGATATCAAAAACTACAACTAAATTTTGGAGATATTATGAAAAATTACCCGAAGAAATTAAAAAGAAAGCCAGAAAAATGTTCAAGATATTTCAAGAAGATCCTTATCATCCAAGCCTTCGTTTTAAAAGAATCCATTCAATAAAACCAATTTTTTCAATAAGAATCACAAAAGATTATCGAGCTATAGGAATATTAGAGAAGGATGAAATAATTTGGTTTTGGATAGGGAATCATGAAGAATATGAAAGAATTATTAAGAAACTATAAAGTCTAAATACCCCCCTTCCAAGATACTGTAATAATTATCAACAAACTATTGCCAAATTTTTAGTTTTTAGGGAAATTTTTTGCGGTGTACCAAAGCGATAATCAATAGTTTTCTCATACAAGCAACCAGAGCCACTTTTCTGGGCTTCCCTGCATACACAAGTCTTACAAAAAATTCTTCAACCCTCTCCTTTATTCTTATTGCACATATCACTGCCATATAAAGCAAATTCCTTAAATAACTATCTCCTGGTTTACTTATTCTGCATTTATTTTTTCCCCAGATTCGTATACAATAGGATCTAATCCTACAAGCTTTGTTGTTTTCCCTCTACCCTTTACCTTCTTTCGCTCAAAAAAAAACAAAAATAAATTAATCGCTGGGTAGTATTATTTAAATTATGTCCGAGAAATGTGATAAAAATTTTTAATTAATTCAAATTTATTAAATTCAAATTTGATTTATGGAACCTATGTAAAGGTTTTCCGAAGTGCTGAACAACGATCCAAACCATTTTCCCTTTAAAAGTTCCTCTTTTTAATGCTACACCTATCTCTTCATATCCTTTATCTAAAATATTTTCTCTATGTTCAGGACTTTTCATCAAAATTTCTATTACCTCTTTACTGCTTTTAAAATCTCCTTTTGCTAAATTTTCACCAATTATAACATACTCATAACCTGCTTTTTTAATAAAATCTTCCAATTTAGCACCTTTTGGAGATACATGACCAAAATATTTATATTTAAACATATCTTCTAATCTTAATTTTGCAGATTTATTTAAAATCGGGTTTTCTTTTAAAGGAGGGATTCCAAACTTTTTTCTTTGATAATTTGTCCATTTTATAATTCCATTTTTATTAAGATCAGGGCTTTCTTTTGTTAAGATTTTTGGTGGCACTACAAAGGATAAAATTATTAAAAGAAAAAATAATTTTTTCATAATTTCTATCTTATATGTATTTTTAAGCTAAATCCTAATTTATCCTTTAAAAGTGGATTCGCAACTTTTTGCTAAGAAACTAAGAAAAAGTTTTTAGAAATGCGAGTTTATTTTTTTTAATTTTCTAAAAAATCAAAAGGCTCTTAAGTTGTATAAATCCAGGAGCTTTTTTTTTAGAGAAACTGTTTTAGGGCAAGTTAAAAACTGATTGTCTTTTAAAGTTAATTTATGAGAATTTGACGTCTATTTTAAAAATGGGTATATTTTAAATTTGATGCTCAAAAATTATCTATTTTCTATTTTTATATTTCTTATTTCTATCTTTATTGGTTTTATTGTCAAAAAAATATCAAAAAATAGAATCTCTTATTTAAATCAAAAATTTAATTTAAAACTATCTTCAAAAATTATTAAATCTCTTTCAAATACTTGCTTTTTCTGGATTATTTTAGCGGGCTTATACATTTCGATTTCAATAGCTGAATTACCAGAAAGATTTTATCTAATTATAAATAAATCTTTACTTATCTCTTTTATAATTTCTTTAGTCTGGATCTCCTCAAAACTTTTTATAACTATATTGAATTCTTATTTTCAAGAAAAAACAGAATTACCACCTAAGATTTCTATTTTTAAAATAATTATAAAAGTTGTCATTTATTTTATAGGATTTATTCTGATTTTAAACACTTTAAATATTAGTATTACACCTTTTATAACCTCCTTAGGAATTGCTGGTTTAGTTGTAGGATTAGCTTTGCAAGACACATTGAGTAATTTCTTTGCAGGGCTTTATATTCTAATAAGTAAAAAAATTAAGCCAGGTGATTATATTTCTCTTGATTCTGGTATAGAAGGTTATGTAGAGGATATTACTTGGAGAAATACTACTATAAGGCAACTTCCTAATAATATTGTAATTGTTCCAAATTCTAAATTAGCTTCTTCAATTATTACTAATTATTATCTTCCTGAAAAGGAACTTGCAGTATTAGTTCAGGTTGGAGTTAGTTACAATAGTGATCTTGAGAAAGTAGAAAAAGTAACAATTGAAGTTGCTAAAGAAGTTATGAAAGAAGTTCCTGGTGGAGTGCCAAATTTTGAGCCTTTTATTAGATATCATACCTTTGGAGACTTTAGTATTAATTTTACAGTTATTCTTAGAGCTCAAACCTATGTTGATAGGTATCTTGTAACTCATGAATTTATAAAAAGACTTCACAAAAGATATAAAGAAGAAGGAATTGAAATTCCATTCCCCATAAGAACAGTTTATTTGAAACAATAAATAGAATTTCAAAAATCTTTCAATTCCTCAAAGGTAGGCTCGCAACAATTTATTTTAGTGATTATACAGGGCTTATTTCGAACTTTCAATTCCTCAAAGGTAGGCTCGCAACCAAGTAATGAAGATCAGAAATTGGCGTGGATATCCTCGTTTCAATTCCTCAAAGGTAGGCTCGCAACCGCTACCAGCCCCGCCGAGGAGACGGAAAGAAGCCTGTTTCAATTCCTCAAAGGTAGGCTCGCAACCAATAAAGCGTTTGAATCATAATGAATTTCAATTTTCGTTTCAATTCCTCAAAGGTAGGCTCGCAACCCAATGATTAATAAAAGAAAATTAAAAGAAATAAAAAGTTTCAATTCCTCAAAGGTAGGCTCGCAACCCTCTCCAAGCCTGACATACTCTTCAATACGCCCCATGTTTCAATTCCTCAAAGGTAGGCTCGCAACCCAGATTAGGTATTACTAAAAATTAGCTTTTAGGAGTGTTTCAATTCCTCAAAGGTAGGCTCGCAACCTGTAAGATGGGTGGAGAGCTCGAAATCTTTCCCGAGGTTTCAATTCCTCAAAGGTAGGCTCGCAACCAAATTTTTCCCGAGTGGATGTTAGACCCTAAACGCAGTTTCAATTCCTCAAAGGTAGGCTCGCAACCGTTTACTGCTCGATTTGGCAAGGTGAGCATCAGGTTGTTTCAATTCCTCAAAGGTAGGCTCGCAACCGTTTGTGTCTCCCAGTCCTTCTTTGGATTTTTTACTCGTTTCAATTCCTCAAAGGTAGGCTCGCAACTTGGTTCAGTGGAGAACACCATTCTTACGTGGCTCTTGTTTCAATTCCTCAAAGGTAGGCTCGCAACAGCTATTCTTATTAATTTTCAGAAATTGTATCCTAAGTTTCAATTCCTCAAAGGTAGGCTCGCAACCCTGGGGATATGGTTCTGGAGAATTAGCAGAAACGATGTTTCAATTCCTCAAAGGTAGGCTCGCAACTCGAGGTTTAAGAGGTCTATAACAAGCTTCTGTTCTGTTTCAATTCCTCAAAGGTAGGCTCGCAACCCGTTATCAAAATATAAATTATACCTTAATTTTAAAGAATTTGAATTTTAATTTTGCGTCAAATTATAAACTCGGCAAAAATAATTACTAATTTTCTTAATTTTATTCACTTGTCAAAGATCGTAAAAAATTTAAAAAAAATTAATTATCCGTTTAAACCGCCGCCTAATCCCATGGGTGGAATAGGACCAGAGGGATTAAAATAATCACTTTCTCTCTTTTTTCTTCTTTTCTTTCCTTTCTTTCTTTGAAATTCTTTATCAGCTTCTTGAAAAATTTTTATTATTTTTATAAGATAATTAAAAAATTTTTTCATTTTTTTCAATTATTATTTTTTTAATTTATTATAATATATTATTATCAAAATTAAAACTCCTTTTTGCCAAGATTATTCTTTCCCATCTTACAGTATCCGGTAATTTATAAATTATTACACTGTCTCTATCTTTATCTACTATTTCTAAAATTGCTCTTTCAAGTTTATAAAGCTGACCTTCTGTCAAATCCCCTTCAAATACTGATTTTTGCACATGATATAAATATCTTCTTGCTATTTTACGGATTTTATTTAATCTTTTTTGATCATTTGGTTCAATTGTTTCAATATCATAAATTAGAATTACTTTCATCTTTTACCACCATGCTTTTAAACCTTTGTATCTTTTTTCTCCTAAAAGATGTTTTATTAATTTATAAAGCTCAAGCCTAATTAATGTTTTATATTTTACCTTTCTTTTTAATTTTCTATGATAAATTGTAGATTCTAATAGTTTATCAAAATGATAAATAAATGTTTTTCTTCCTTTTTCAGTAAGATAAGCAAAATTTACTTCTTTTAAAAAATCAGAGGGCTTCAATATATTTTCGTTTATTAATCTAAAAATTAATTTATCTACCAGCAAAGGTTTAAAAATTTCCGAAATATCAAGAGCTAAAGAAAACCTTCTTTCAAAAGGCTCATGTAAAAAACTTATCGCAGGATTGAGCTGAGTATGATAAATCTCTTTTAAAATTGTTGTATAAAGCATAGAGTTACCAAAAGAAATCAATGCATTTAAAGGATTTTCTGGTGGTCTAAAAGTTCGCTCACCGAACTCCCAATTAGTTATTTTCTCAAAAGTAGAATAGTAAATTCTTCGAGCTTTTGCTTCTATAAGCATTATTTCATTTATAGACTTAGCTTTCATTACTTCCTCTTCACATTCTCTTAATGCTAAAATTTCTTTTTCGTATTCTTTTTTCTCGAGCACCCTATGAATATTATGGATTGCAGAAGAGATTATCTCTTTAGCTAAATAAAGTCTTTGAGAAGGATTTAAATAATGTTCAACCTGTTTTACTATTACTGTGCCTGAGATATTAATCTCTCGCGGATAAAAACTACCAGTGTAATATCCATAATAATTGAAAAAATGAATCAGTATATTATTTTGAGAAAGAAAATTTATAAGTTTTGTATTAAAGGTTGTTTCTCCAAAAAGATAAATCTGTTCAACTTGAGTGACAGGAATAAACCTTCTACCTTCAGAAGTGGTTAAACATAGTGTATTTTCCTTCCTTTCAAGTTTCCCAGAAGAAAAAATATAAAAAGTCCTCATCTTTCATACATTTAAAAAAATTTAGCTATAGCAAAATTCGTAATAACTACATTTTTTGCAGTATTTTACTTTTATTGGAGGAGGTAAAGGGGAGTTTAAAATTTGATTTATGTCTTTTTTAAAATTTTCAATTATTTTTTTATCTTCTTCAGTAAATCTAACTTCAATTTTTTTAAAAAGTTTGGGATAATGAATAATTCCTGAAGAGCAATTTATCCCCAGTTCTTTTAATTTGTATATATAAAATTTAACTTGCCATATATGAGCTGGTTCTAATTTTCTTGATTTCTTTACTTCATGAACTACTATACCTTCTTTGGTTTTTATAAAATCAATTTTTACATCCCCAAGTTCTAATTCTTTATACTTTTCTTTCTTAAAGGCTTCTTCGTTTATTAATTTACCAAGTTCAACATAATCAGAATATTTTTCAAAACATATTTGATGAGAAAAAAGCCATAACTTTCTTTTACAAACTACATAATAGGCTATTTGTGTTCCTGTAAAACTATCCTTAATCACACAATCTTTATATACAAATTTTTAAAAAAAATAGCTTTTTAATAATTTTTTCGGATGTAATTTAGATTTTTTTAATTTTTAAATTTTTTCTGTAAATATTTGATATTTTTGAAAAAATCATTATCTTAAACAAAAAGATATTTTAATCAAATTATTGTTTATTTAAAAATTTATTTCAGGATTAAAATTATAAAATCTTAGATTTTATATTTTTGGAGTTTTTTTAGAGATCGCTGATTTATAAAAAGCATAAAGTTAAATTTAATTTTAATATTCGGGAGAAAAAATACTTACCTGGGTAATATTTTTAAAAATGTCCATTGAGGAGTTACAAGAAATTTATAAAAATCTTAAACCTCAGATAATATCAAGATTGGAAGAATTTAAAAAACTATGGGTAAATGGAAGTGAAAAAGATCTATTTAAAGAGCTTGTATTTTGTATCCTTACTCCGCAGTCAAAAGCTGAAATATGCTGGGAAGCAGTAAATAATCTTGAAAAGAAAGGTCTATTGTTTAAGGGAAATATAAATCAATTAAGGGAAGAGATTAAAAATGTGAGATTTAGATATAAAAAGGCAGAATATATTTTGGAGGCAAGGAGGAAATTTATTATTAATGGAAAACCAAAAATAAAAGAACAAATCGAAAAATTTAAAAATATATTTGAAGCGAGGGAATGGCTTGTTAAAAATGTTAAAGGAATCGGATATAAAGAAGCAAGTCAATTTTTAAGAAATATTGGAATTGGGGAAAGTTTGACGATTTTAGATAGACATATTCTCAAAAATTTAAAACTTCTTGGTGTAATTAATAGAATTCCAGAAAGCTTATCCAAAAAGATTTATTTTGAAATTGAAAAGAAAATGAAAGAATTTTCAAAGCAAATAGATATACCTTTATCACATCTTGATTTTGTTTTGTGGTATAAAGAAACCGGGAAAATATTTAAATAAAATAAATTTAATAAAAAAAGGAGGATAAGAATGAAAAATTTAAAAGGGACAAAGACCGAGAAGAACCTTTTAACAGCATTTGCGGGTGAGTCGCAGGCAAGAAATCGTTATACTTATTTCGCCTCGCAGGCAAGGAAAGAAGGATATGAACAAATTGCAGCTATATTTTTAGAGACAGCGGATAATGAAAAAGAACATGCAAAAAGACTTTTTAAATTTCTTGAAGGTGGTGAGGTTGAAATTACAGCGACATTCCCCGCAGGTAAAATAGGAAATACAAAAGAAAATCTTAAAGCTGCAGCTGAAGGAGAAAATTATGAGCATACTCAAATGTATCCGGAATTTGCAAAAATAGCAGATGAGGAAGGTTTTCCAGAAATTGCTGCAGTATTTAGAGCAATAGCAGTTGCAGAGGAGTATCATGAAAAAAGATTTCGTGCTTTACTTGAAAATTTGGAAAATAATAAAGTTTTTAAAAGAGAAAAACCAGTAAAATGGAGATGTAGAAATTGTGGATATGTGCATGAAGGCACAGAAGCACCGGAAAAATGTCCTGCTTGCGCACATCCCAGAGCATATTTTGAATTGCTATGTGAGAATTATTAAATCTGTAAAATATTAATTTCTAAATATTTAGCTTTTATTTCAAAAAATTTTAAACCCGACATATTAATAAGATAAATTTTTTTTAAAATCATTGTATTTTTTTATAAATTTAATAAAATAGGGATAACTTTTTAAATTGAAATTCATTATAAGGAGTGTCTCATGGAGTTTTTGTCTAAAAAATATCTTTTTACCCCGGGTCCAGTTTCTGTTCCACCTAAGGTGCTTTTAGCTCAGGCTCAACCAATAATTCATCATAGACTTCCTGAATTTTCAGAAATTTTAAAAGAAATAAGAGAAAATTTAAAATATCTTTTTCAAACAAAAAAAGAGGTGTATTTTTTTGCTTCTTCAGGAACAGGAGCTATGGAATCAGCAATAGTAAATTTATTTTCTCCTGAAGATAAGGTAATAGTTGTTTCAGGAGGAAAATTTGGTGAAAGATGGGTGGAACTTGCAAAAACTTATAATTTAAAACCAATTGTAATAGAAGTTCCGTGGGGTAGGGCAGTTAGAGTAGAAGATGTAGAAAAAGCCTTAAAAGAAAATTCAGATGCAAAAGGTGTTCTTATTCAGGCTTGTGAAACTTCTACAGGGGTAAAACATCCAATAAAAGAAATAGCTGAAATAACAAAAGATAAAGAGGCTGTATTAGTAGTTGATGCTATTTCAGCCTTGGGAGTATATAAACTTCCTATGGATGAATGGGGGCTTGATGTAGTAATTACAGGTTCTCAAAAAGCTTTAAGTCTTCCTCCAGGCTTATCTTTTATTGCTTTTTCTGATAAAGCATTGAGTTTAGCAGAAAAATCAAAACTTCCTAAATATTACTTTGATTTAAAAAGAGAAAAAAAGGCTTATGAAAAAAATACTACCCCATTCACACCTGCTGTAAGCTTATTAGTAGGTTTAAGAGAAAATCTTAAACGAATAAGAGAAATAGGGCTTGAAAGGATGTTTAAGCATTATAAAGCTTTATCTTTAGCTTGTAGAAAAGCTGTAAAAGCTCTTGGATTAGAAATTTTTTCAGAAATACCTTCTGAGTCACTTACTGTTATAAAAGCTCCTGCAGGACTTAAGGTAGGAGAATTTTTGAGTTATTTGAGGAATAAACTCGGAATTATATTTGCAGGGGGTCAAGCGCAATTAAAAGGTAAGATATTTAGAATTACTCACATGGGAGATCAGTCTCCTTTTGATTTACTTGTGGCTATTTCAGCAATGGAAATAGCTTTAAATAAATTTGGTTATCCTGCTCCTATTGGAGAAGGTCTTAAGTCAGCTCAGGAAATATTATATGAATATATAAAAGAAAATTTTTAGGAGGTAAAACAAATGAAAGTTTTAATTTCAGATCCTCTTTCAGAAGAAGGAATTCAAATTTTAAAAAATGCAGGTTTAGAGGTAGCTTATAAACCGGGTTTATCTCATGAAGAGCTACTGGAAATAATACCTGATTTTGATGCAATTATAATAAGAAGCGGGACTAAAGTTACTGCAGATGTAATTGAGAAAGCTGAAAAATTAAAAGTTATTGGTAGAGCAGGTACAGGTCTTGATAATGTAGATATAGAGGCTGCTAATAAAAAAGGTATTGTAGTAATGAATGTTCCTGGAGGAAATACTCTTTCAGCAGCTGAGCATACCTTAGCTATGCTTTTTGCTCTTGCAAGAAAACTTCCACAGGCAGTAGCATCTATAAAATCAGGTAAATGGGAAAAGAAAAAATTTATGGGAGTTGAATTAAATAATAAAACACTTGGAATAATTGGATTAGGTAGAATTGGAAGCATTGTAGCAGATAGAGCCCTCGCATTGAAAATGCATGTAATTGCTTATGATCCTTATGTATCTCCAGAAGCAGCTGAAAAAAAGGGAGTAGAGCTTGTTAGCTTGGAAGAGCTATATAAAAGATCTGATTTTATAACAATCCATACACCTTTAACAAAAGAAACATATCATCTTATAGATGAAAAAGCGATTTCTATGATGAAGGACGGGGTATATATAATTAATTGTGCAAGAGGGGGTATTATAGATGAAGAAGCACTTTATAAAGCTTTGATTTCGGGTAAAGTTGCTGGAGTGGCTTTAGATGTTTATGAAAAAGAACCGGTGGATCCAAATCATCCAATTTTAAAATTAGATAACTTTATAGGAACTCCTCATCTTGGAGCATCAACAGTAGAAGCTCAAAAAACAGTTGCTACAGGGATTGCAAAACAGGTGGTGGATTTTCTTTTAAAAGGAATTGTGAAAAATGCAGTAAATATGCCTGCACTAAGTGCAGAAACTTTAAAAACTCTTGGTCCAGTTTTAAATTTAGCTGAAAAGATGGGGCTTCTTGCAAGCCAGCTTACAGAAGGACCAGTTCAAGAAGTAGAAATTTCTTATAAAGGAGAAATAGCTCAACTTGATGTAAAACCAGTTACTATTGCTCTTGTAAAAGGATTACTTTATCCGTATCTTAAAGAAGATGTTAATTATGTAAATGCTCTCTATAGAGCTAAAGAAAGAGGTATAAAGGTAGTAGAGTCAAAAACAGAAACAGTAGAGGATTTCATTTCCCTTATAAGTGTAAAAGTTGCACATACTCAAGGAGAAACACTTGTAGAAGGAACACTTTTTGGTAAAAAAGAACCCAGGATTGTTAGAATAAATGGCTTTCGTTTAGACGCTTTACCAGAAGGCGACATGCTTTATATTTTTAACGAGGATAAGCCAGGGGTAATCGGTAAAATAGGTATGATTCTTGGTGAACATAATTTGAATATTTCAAGAATGTATGTAGGGCAAGATCCTGAAAAGAAAAGAAATATCATTTTATTAAGCTTGGATACTCCACCAACTGAAAAAGCTTTAAAAGATCTCGAATCATTGCCAACAGTTTATTTAGTAAAACCTTTAAAATTATAAATTATGCTAAATTTAAGAAATCTTACTTTAGAAGAACTTAAAGAGCTTGCAATTAAATTAGGAGAGCCTTCTTATCGAGGGGAGCAAATATTTCATTGGATCACTTGTAAGGAAGCTCTTAGTTTTTGGGAGATGACAGATCTTCCTAAAACTTTAAGAAAGAGACTTTCAGAAGAATTTTCACTTGCATTACCTGAAATTATAGAAACTAAAATAGATGTAGATGGAACTACCAAGTTTGCTCTTAAACTTCAAGATGGAGAAATTATAGAAACAGTCATTATTCCTGAAAGAGATCATTTTACTTTGTGTGTTTCAACTCAGGTAGGTTGTCCGTTAGGATGTAAATTTTGTCTTACTGCTAAAATGGGATTTAAGAGAAATCTTGAAGTATATGAAATAATTTCCCAGGTTGTTCTTGCAAGAAGATATTTAAAAGAAAAGGGAGAAGAATTACCATTAAGGAATATAGTTTTTATGGGCATGGGTGAGCCACTTTTAAATTTAAAAAATTTGATAAAAGCTTTAAAAATTCTTGCTCATCCCAAAGGTTTCAATTATTCAAAAAAAAGACTTACTGTTTCTACAGCGGGATTAGTAAAAGAAATGGAAGAACTTGCAAAGACATTTCCTACAGCTCTTGCAGTTTCTCTTCATGCACCTACAGATGAGATTAGGAGAAGTCTAATGCCAATTGCCAGAAAATATTCTATTAAAGAAATTATTTCAGCATGTAAAAGATTTCCAAGAATCAAAAGAGGTAGAACTACAATAGAATATATTTTGATAAAAGATATAAATGATACTCCTTATTGTGCACATAAATTGGCAGAGCTTTTGAAAGGATTCCCCTTTAAAGTAAATCTTATACCTTTTAATCCTCATCCAGAACTTCCATTTGAAAGACCTTCACAAGAAAGAATAGAGAAATTTCAAAAAATTTTACTTTCACACGGGATACTTACAACCGTAAGAAAAAGTAAAGGACTTGGTATAGAAGCTGCATGCGGACAGCTTAGAGCTAAAGTAGTAAAGGATTCATCTCCAGACTCCGTGAATAAAGAAACCGCAATACGGACATGTTGAATCTGGATTTAAAGCGATTTTCAATACATTAAATCCATACCTTTCAATAAGGACATTATTACATTTTGGACAATATGTATTTTCCTGAGCATTTCCAGGTACATTCCCAATATAAATATAATATAAACCTACCTCTTTCCCTATGTAATAAGCTTTTTGTAAAGTTTCTAAAGGAGTAACTGGTTTATTAAGAAGTTCAAAATTTGGATAAAATCTTGAGATATGCCATGGAGTCTCTGGCCCAAGTTCCTCTTTTATAAAAGTTGCAATATCTCTTAATTCTTGAGGATCATCATTTTCTCCTGGTATTATTAAAGTAGTAACTTCTACCCAAATTCCTACTTTTTTCAAATATTTAAGATTATCCAGCACAGGTTGTAATTTTGCCTTACAATGTTTATTATAAAATTTTTCAGTAAAAGCTTTTAAATCTACATTAATACCATGTAAATAAGGTCTAATATAATCTATTGCTTCCTTAGTCATATATCCATTAGATACAAATACATTTTTCAATCCTTTTTTAACAGCTTCTTTAGCGCAATCATAGGCATATTCAAAATATACAGTTGGTTCTGTATAGGTGTATGAAATGCTCTGGCATTTATACTCTATTGCCTCTTTAACGATGTCCTTATAACTTACAGGTTTCCCTATAATTCCTCCATATAAGCGTGTATATTGTGAAATTTCAAAATTCTGACAGAAATCACATCTAAAATTACATCCTACTGTGGAAATTGAATAACTAAAAGATCCGGGTAAGAAGTGAAAAAGAGGTTTTTTTTCAATAGGATCTACATGCTGAGCTATAACTTTTTCATAAACAAGAGTATATAAAATTCCTCCTTCATTTTTTCTTACACCACATATACCAGTTTTATTAGAAGGAATGATACAGTGATGATTACATAAATTACATCTAACTTTATTATCCTCGAGGGTTTCAAAGAATAAAGCTGTTCGCATAAGATAGAATCCTTTAAGCTCCTCAAAAATAATATAAAGAGTATATTATTAATTTTCAAGTTTTTTTAGATAATTTTTTACTTCTTGAGTATAATTGCCTTTTTTCTTTTCATAAATAAAAAGAGGGGGAAGGATTCTTGTTTCTTCTCCAGCATTTTTAACGGATAAAATAAGAACAAGTTTTGCTTCAGAGCCTGGATAAGAATGCACAAACCGTATAATTTTAGGCTCGAGTTTATGTTTTTTTAATAAAAATATCAATTCTGCAAGTCTAAAAGCCGTAAAAATAAGATAAAATCTGCCTCTATTTTTAAGAAGTAAACTTACTTTTTTGATAAATTCACTAAGTGAAAAATTGAGTTCTTTTCTTGCTATGTTTTCTTTTTCATAAGGGCTTAGTCTTCCTGCCTCAGGTTTAAAATATGGTGGATTGGTAAACACCACATCAAAAAATCCAGATTTAAAGGGTAAAAAGTTTATATCCCCTTTAATAACAAAAAAACGATCTTCCAAATTATTTTCTTTAGCATTAAGTTTCAAGCACTTTATAAATAAATTTTCTATTTCAAGGGTATAAACTTTTACATTAGGGAAGCGTTTTAAGGCAATTAAACTAATTATACCTGAACCAGCACAAAGTTCTAAGATTTTTTCTTTATATTTAAGATTAATAAAATTCGCAAGGAGAATAGAATCAATTCCAAAACGATAACCAGTTTCAGGTTGATAAACTTTTAGAGTATTTTCAAGAAATGGAGTTAGTGTTATTTCCATTTTATTTCTATTTTTGGATTATTTAAAAGTTTTACTGCAGAACCTTCTCTTACTGCTATCTCAAGAAGTCCTTCGCTTCCAAAAAGTGCAATTATTTCTCCTTTCTCAGCATATCCATAACTTTTAACAAATCGCACAGATTTTCCATTTACTATTACTTCAAATGGCTTTTCAACCATGTCTTGGTGAAAATTAGTGATTAAATTTCCAAAGTTATCCACATACCAAATGGAAAGCCTGTAGCCATCAGAAGTTTTTTCAGGTAAAGAAAAATCAAGTTTAATTAAATTTTTTTTATCAAGAAGAGATGCTATTTCTGAAATAGGAGTGCCTTTTAAAATATAAGCTATTGCAGGAGCAAAGAGATCTCTTCCATGAAAGGTTGTGCTAAAAGGGGGTTTTAAAACCTTTCTAATATCAATTTCCCAGGCTTTAAAATTCGGATTTTCCTGATAAATAAGAGAAAAGACTCCATTATCGGGTCCAACAAATAAGTATTTTTCAGTTTCAATAATAATAGCTTTTCTTTGTGTTCCAACACCTGGATCAACTACAACAAGAAAAATAGTATTTTCTGGAAAGTATTTGTAGGAGAAATAAAGCAATATGCAGGCTTTTTTAATATCCTGTGGTGGAATTTCATGAGTTATATCAATAAAATGAATATCTGAAAGATTTTGTGCTTCTTTTAATATGCGTGCTTTTACTACCCCTGCATAATGATCCTTCAGTCCAAAATCTGTAAGAAGAGCGATTGTTTTATACATCTTTTTTAAGAGTTACCTCTTCTCCTTCAGCGATTTTTTTCTGAGCTTTTTTTGAATATTTTATCAATAATTTTTTAATCCATTTTTCAGGAGGTTCTCCTTGAATAACAACTGCTGTAGGGGAGGGCACATCAAGGGTATAAACAGGATATAACCCTTTTGAGATTTCTCTGATTTTTTGATTTTCCTCTTGGTTTCTTCCAAGCATTATCCATAAATTATCTTCAAGGAAATGTCTTCCAAAGGTTAAAAGCTGGGCTGTATTATAATCAAGGGGTCTTTTATCCTTTATAACTTCCAAAACCCTTGCACCAATTTGAGGATCATTAAGTAAGCATCCTCCTGCTGGAGAAGGTAAATCTTTAATTTTAAATTTTTTAGCCAGTTCTAATTGTCTAATCCTTCTTCTTCCATAAATATCAAGAAGTTTTTCTCTATTAACTAATCCTTTCTTTTCGGGTTCAGTTATTGCAAGAAGTTTTGCGCAAAGTGGTCTTAATAAAATACCTTTTACTTCTGCTCTTTTTTCTATCAACTCTAAAGAAGATTTATTTTGACTCATAGGTCTCTGTCCAACTACCTCACCTGTTGCAATAAAGTCTGCTTTAAGTTCTACCATTAATTTTTTTGCTTTTTTTAACATAAGAATTTTACAATCAATACAGGGGTTGGCATAATCTCCATAACCATAGCGGGGATTCTTAAGGATTTCAAGAAAATCATCAGTTACATCTATTAAAAAACCTTTTTCAAATCCCAGCTCTTCAATTTTCTGATAAAAAAGCTCGGGGTTTTTTTTATATTTCCATCCAAAAAAAGGAGTAATAAATCTTACTGGGATTACTTTTATGCCTTGTTCTTTTAATAAAAGCCCAGCAAGCATACTATCTAAACCATCTGAAAAAAGTAATATAGCTTTTGCCATAGATTATTTCTTATTTATTTATATTTGAGCTAAAAATTTTTTAGCAAGTTCGAGATTCTCAGGAGAACCGAGCATTCTTGCTATTTCTTTTAACTTTTCTTTACCTTCTATTTTTTTTATTTTTGTAATTGTTTGTTTATCTTTGCTTTCTTTTTCTACTATATAATGAATATCTGCCAAAGCAGCAATTTGAGGAAGATGAGTAATACATAAAATTTGATGAGTTTCTGAAAGTGTTTTAAGTTTTTGCGCCACCTTTTTAGCTGTTATTCCTCCGATACCTGTATCTATTTCATCAAAAACAAATGTTCCAATTTCACCAATGTCTTTTAAAAGTGATTTGGAAGCAAGAAAAAAGCGAGAGAGTTCCCCACCTGAAGCTATTTTTTCAAGTGGGTTTAAAGGAATTCCTGGATTGGGTGAAAATAAAAGTTTTATCTCATCAAGCCCATAAATAGAAAGATTTTCATCTTTTGGCTCTCTACACTTTAACTCAATTTCTATCCTCACTTTTTCCATTCCAAGTTCTTTTAATTCTTTTTCAAGAAGTTTTTTAAGTTTGGGTAAATATTTTATTCTTTTCTCACTTAATTGAAGGGCTTTTTCAATTACTTTTTCTTTTAACTTCTCCTCTTCTCTTTTTAATTTTTCATATTCTTCTTCACCAAATTCAAGAAGATTTATTTCATTTTTAAGTTTTTCTAAAAGAATCTTTAATCCTTGGGTATCTGTGTTATGTTTTTTTTTAAGTTTTTCATATTTTGCTAATCTATTTTCAATCTCGTCAAGTTGTGAATCATCTTCTGGAAGAGTAGAAAAATATTGAGCAATATCACGATTTATTTCTTTTAATTCATAATAAAAAGAATAAATTCTGGAAAGACTTTCTTTAAACGAAGTTTCAAACTTTGCTAAATTTTCAAAGGCTGAAATAAATTGAGATAAATTTTCTTCAGTAGCTTCCCATTGAGAAATTAAAAAATTAATAGTTTCTTTTAATTGGCTTAAGTTTTTTAATTTTTCTCTCAATTTCAAAAGTTCCTCTTCTTCCTTTGGATCAGGGTTTAATTCTTCTAATTCTTTTATTTGAAACATTAAGAAATCCTTTTTGAACTCAAGATCACTTATTTTCTTTTCCAATTCTTTTACTTTATTTTTTATTTCTTTATATTTAAAAAATAGATCTTGGTATTCTTTAAGAAGAGGCTGTAAACCAAGGGTTTGATCTAAAAATTCTATTTGTTTTTCAGGAGATAAAAATTCATAAAATTCATGTTGACTTGTAAGTGAGATTAAACCTTTTGTAATTTTACTAAGTTCACTCAAAGTTATAGGAGAGCCATTAAGATAAGTTTTTTGCCTTGTTGAAGATATAATTCTTCTAATGTGAATTTCCTCTTCTGGAGAATATCCCATTTCTTCAAGTCTTTTTGCTAATTTTTCTCCGCCCCAGATAAGTGCTTCAATTTCTCCTTCTTTACTTCCTGGTTTGATATAAGAAGATCCTCCCTTTGCTCCAAGGATAAGTTTTATAGCCTTTACTAACAAAGATTTTCCTGCCCCGGTTTCTCCAGTAAATACAATAAACCCTTTATCCAGCTCAAGATGGGCTTCTTCGATCAAAACTAAATTATAAATTTTCAAATCCAGAATCATATTTAAGAAATTATAAACAACTTTTAAATTTTTAAAATTATTAAGTTTTTTAAAATATGTAATATTTAAAATTTAATGGTAAAATTTTAAAAATTAAATTTTAAAAAAAATATATTTTAAAAAAGAAAATATGTGTAGTAAAAAAGAAAAGAATAATAAAATATGTATTGAAAAAATAAAAGAATTAATCAAATGTTGGTGTTTTTCTGCAAATGAGGGACTTTATGCAAAATTAGAGAAACTTCGTGTTAAACTTGATGCCTTAGAAAATGATAAAAATAAAGAAATTATTGAAAAATGTAAAGAAAAATTAGAATCAGCATGTAAAGCCGTTCAACCTCGGTTTTTAAAAAAATATAAATTTTTTTGGGAATTGGTACATTCAATAGATGAAGATTTGATTTTAATAATCCCTGAGGAAGAACTTTTAGCAAAGGCTTATGAGATTAAAAGTAGATTTAGTCAAAAAATTAAAGAAAGATCTTTAAGAGCTGAATGGCTTGGAGATGAGGGTAAAAAGGGCAAGTTAACTCAGGCTGTAGAAGAATTAGAGCAATTATTAAGTAATTGTGAGCAGTCCTCTTGTCAAGATAAAAAAATCTTGAAAATAAGACATATTCTTAAAGAAGCTCTACATTTGATAAACCAAAGTACAGATACTCGTTTTTGGCAGTTATCACTCAATATGTCAGTTGTTGTATTGAGCAGTTTTTTATTATTATTGTTTATTTTTATTTTAATCTTAATATTTATTTTTATACTTTTTATTAAAAAATGGGAATTTTTGGAGTTTTGGGAAAATTGGTATAAAGATATTAAAACTGCCTGGATACCTTTGGCATTTTTTGGAGCTGTAGGGGCATATTTAAGTAATATCATTACTAAAAAAGATTTTCTTTTTATAAGAGGAACTTATTTAAGATTTTTTTCATATCATATTATAAGTAAGCCCATAATAGGAGGAGTTAGTGGAATTTTTATTTATTTACTTGAAAGATCTAAACTTGTATTTTCTTTAAATATATCAAAAAATGCCCCAATAGTTCTAAATGTACCTTCTACAGAATTGCCTTATGCTTATGCTATTTTAGCTATTGTAGCTGGTTTCGCAGGAGATAAATTATTAAAAAGTATGATTGAAAAAGTTCTTAAAAGATTGGAAGAAAAAGCAGAAAAAACTAAGGAAATTTCAAATAATTAAACTTAAAATTAAATTTAGAGGCAGAGATAAAGAAATTAAAAAATTTAAAAATCCTTGACAAAAATAAAAATTAGTTTAATGTTTATAAGTAAATAAAAATGGGCGGATAGCTCAGGGGGAGAGCATCGGCCTTACAAGCCGGGGGTCAGAGGTTCAAATCCTCTTCCGCCCATTTTATAGGAAAAAACGGGGCTGTAGTTCAGCCTGGTTAGAACGCCTGCCTGTCACGCAGGAGGTCGCGGGTTCAAATCCCGTCAGCCCCGCCATTTTCTAATTATATATGTCAGATTTTCTATTTATTCTTAAAAAATTTTTTCTGTACCTTTTATATCCTTCATCTTTAATATTTATCTTTTTACTGCTTGTTTCTCTTTATGTAATTCTTGAAAAAAGAAGAGGTAGAAGAAGGCTTCTTTTGTTTCTGGCTATATTTCTTTATTATGCCTCGTGTACGCCATTTTTACCTTATTTTATGTTGAAACATTTGGAAAATAAATATATTATTCCTGATAAAAAGCAGATTCAAAAAGCTAAATATATAGTAGTTCTTACTGGAAGGATTTATGAAAATCCGGGATTATCTCTGGAAGAGAGGTTTAGCAGAGAAACTATAATAAGATTTTTAAAAGCTTTGGAATTAAAAAAGAAATATCCAAACAAAAAAATTATTATTCTTGGGGGTGCATTTAGACATAAACAAAAAAAAGGAGCGAGCTTTATAAAAGATTTTGCTAAAAAATTAGGAGTTAAAGTAATTGCAGTAGATACACCTTTAGATACTTTGAACAGTGCAAGAGTCTTGAAAAAATATGTGAATCTTAATGAAAATTTTTTACTTTTAACATCTGCTTATCATTTACCAAGAGCTGTATATTTGTTTAAAAAAGAAGGGTTCAAAAATCTTATTCCTTATCCTACCAATTATAATTATAAACTTTGTAAACCATCTTTTAGCATATGGAATTTCTTCCCAGATGATTTATATCTTGAGCTTACTAATATGGCGGTGCATGAATATTTAGGATTAATTTTTTATAAATTAAAATATACAATTCTCAAAATAGGAGCGGAAAAATGAAGGAGTTAATAAAAAAGATTTTAAACATAGGAGAAAAATCTCGCAGTATTCAAGAAAAATTTTTGGAAACTCAGGCAGAGGTTATTTTGCAAGTTGTTACTCTTGCTAAAAATCAAATTTCTCAAGGTAATAAAATTCTAATTTTTGGAAACGGAGGAAGTGCTGCAGATTCTCAGCATCTTGCAGCAGAACTTGTAAATCGTTTTAAAAAAGATAGAAACCCGCTTCCTGCCATTGCATTGACTACAGATACTTCAATTTTAACTGCTGTAGGAAATGATTATGATTTTTCAGAAATTTTTGTTAAACAAATATTAGCTCTTGGTAAAAAAGGAGATATCGCTCTTGGAATAAGTACAAGTGGTAAATCTGAAAATGTAATTAAGGCATTAAAAGTTGCAAAGGAAAAAGGACTTTATACTGTGGGTTTAAGTGGAGGAAGTGGTGGTTTGATGAAAGATTATTGTGATTATTTAATCCTTGTTCCAAGTGAAGAAACTCCGAGGATTCAAGAAGGGCATCTTTTATTTTTGCATATCTTTGCAGAGCTTCTGGAAGATTTAATTTTTCCTGAATAAAAATTATGCTTCTTGCTATAGAAACATCTTGTGATGAAACAGGGGTTGCTTTATTTTCAGAAGATGGAAGTTTTATAAAACACTTACTTTATTCTCAAGTAGCTTTACATTCTCCCTTTGGTGGTATAGTTCCAGAAATAGCTTCAAGAAAGCAACTTGAGGTACTTCCTCATTTAATAAATCAGCTTCTTAAAGAAACACATACAGACATAAAACAGATAAAAGCAATAGCTGTTACATTTGGCCCTGGACTTATAGGCTCCCTTTTAGTTGGTGTCTCATTTGCTAAAGCTTTAAGCTGGGCTTTAAAAGTACCTTTAATAAAAATAGATCACTTAGAAGCTCATCTTTCAGCTATTTTTCTGGAAAAAGAAGTAAAATTTCCTTTCATAGGGCTTCTTGTTTCAGGAGGGCATACAGCTTTATTTCTTGTTGAGTCTTTTGAAGATTTTAAACTTCTTGGGCATACAAGAGATGATGCAGCTGGAGAGGCATTTGATAAAGTGGCTAAATTATTAAATTTAGGATATCCAGGAGGACCTAAAATAAGTGAACTTGCTGAAAAAGGTAATAGAAAAGCAATAAATTTTCCTCGCCCTTTATTAGAAGATCCAGTTTTGGATTTTAGTTTTTCAGGATTAAAAACAGCAGTTTTAAACTATTTGAAAATTAATCCAGATTTTAAAGTGGAAGATGTATGTGCAAGTTTTGAAGATGCAGTTTGTGAAGTCCTTATCAAAAAAACTTTAAAAGCAAGTAAAAAATTTAAAATTCCAAGAATTGTTGTTGCAGGTGGAGTTGCTTCAAATAAGCGATTAAGAGAGCTTTTCCTTGAAGAAGGGCAAAAAAATTCTATAGAAGTTTATTTTCCATCTGCTGAATTTTGTACAGATAATGGGGCAATGGTAGGGGTTTTAGGATGGTATAAATGGAAAAGCAAAAACTTTGCTTCTTTAGAAGATGAACCTTATGCAAGGGCTAAATTTAAGAAATATAAGTATTAATCTTTTTGTTTAAGTTCTTCTTTTATCCCGAGATCTTTTATTTTCTTTTGAAGGTAAGCTCTTTCAAGACCTATTTCTCTTGCTGTTTGAGAAATATTTCCTTTATATTCAATAAGTTTCCTTTTCAGATATTCTTTTTCAAAAAGCATTTTCGCGGTTTTATAATCTTTTTCTTTAAACCATGGATCTTCAGAACGATGATGTGTAGAATTTTCAATCAAATACTTGAAATCTTGTGGAAGATCTTCGTATGTAATTTCTTCACCAGAACTTATTATTACCAATCTTTCTATAAAATTTTTAAGCTCTCTTACATTTCCTGGCCAATCATATTTTATAAAAGCTTCCATCACTTCTTGAGAAATCTTTTTCCTGCCCAAACCAGTTTTTAAAGCCATTTCTTCCAAAAATTCCTCTACAAGAATAGGAATATCTTCTTTTCTTTCTCTTAAAGGTGGAATATAAATAGGAAATACATTCAATCTATAGTATAAATCTTCTCTAAAAGTTCCCTTTTTAATTTCTTCAAGTAAATTTTTATTTGTTGCAGCTATTATCCGTACATCAATTTCTATGGATTTTGTGCCCCCGATTCTTTCAAATTTCTTTTCCTGCAAAACTCTAAGGATTTTTGCTTGAGCTTTAAGACTTAGATCTCCTATTTCATCCAGAAATAAAGTTCCTTTATGAGCTATTTCAAGCTTCCCTTTTTTTAAAGTATGAGCATCTGTAAAAGCTCCTTTTTCATAGCCAAAAAGCTCTGCTTCAATTAAAGTTTCAGGTATAGCAGCACAATTTACCTCTACAAATGCCTCATTTACTCTTTTGGAATTAATGTGAATAAGCTTTGCTACTACTTCTTTACCTACACCGGATTCTCCCTGAATTAATACTGTAGTATCGGTGGAAGCAACTTTTGAAATCAAATCCCTTATTTGTCTGATAGCTGGTGATATTCCTGTAAGACGGATTTTACCAAATATTTTTTCTCTTAGTCTTCTATTTTTTTCTTCAAGATCTGCAACTTTTAAAGCGTTTTCAATGGTAACTATTATTCTTTCATAAGAAAGAGGCTTTTCTATAAAATCAAATGCTCCCATTTTTATAGCTTTTACTGCTGTTTCAATATTTCCATGGCCAGAAATAATTACTACCGGTATTTCAGGATATAACTTTTTAATTTCTTCCAGAACATCAAAACCATCCATGTCTTTTAACCATAGATCAAGAAGAATAACCTTAGGAATTTTAAGCTGAAGTTCTTCAAGGAATTTTTTTGCAAAGAGAAAAGTTTTTACACTATAACCTTCATCTTCAAGAATATCCTCAAGGGTTTCAAGAATACCTTTTTCATCATCAAGGATCCAGATTTCCTGTTTCATTTTAAAAAATTATTTTTATAATACTTACAATAGATGTCAAGCACTTAAAAATAAAAATTAAGATCCGCAGAGAGAAATAAAGGGTCTCTCTTGACAAAAAATAAAGATAAATTATTATTTGTTAAAGTAAAAATAATTCCCCGGTAGCTCAATTGGCAGAGCGGCGGGCTGTTAACCCGTAGGTTGCAGGTTCGAGTCCTGCCCGGGGAGCCATTTCTGATAGTCGTTTAAAATTTTCTAAAATATCTTTTTGTTTTCTTCGTTCAAGAGAAAAAGTAGAAAAAAATAAAAATTTCTTTTTTTTCTGTTCTGGATTGATAATAAAACTTATTACATCTATTTCCAAAAAGAAAAATTTTTTAAATAAAATTGACCTTTTGATTTATTTTTTGTTAAAAATTATATTAAATAAAGATAAATTTCATTAAATTATGAATTTGTTGTTAAAATATAATTTTGTTGTATAATTTTTAAAAAGTAAATTTAATTTAAGGTATATTTAGGAATTTTTAGGTCGCAAGAGTTTGAAGATAATAGAAATTTACAACTATATTAGCAAGAAAAAGGTTTTATAAAAAACACTTGATAGTAATTTAAAAAAGTAAAACATAAGGATAAAAAAACAACAACTATCGTCCACAAGAAAGTATATGCGAACAGTTTGCATATTTCTCATTTGGGATCATATTCGAACAGTTAGATATGAACGAATTAAGTAAAATGCCCAAGCCCGCAAAATAAAAAATCAATAGGAACGAAAATTATATACAAGGAAAGTATTTGTCACTTAATTGCTCATATATTATATATTGCTTTATATGGGATATTGATAATATCTACCATTTTTCTTTACAATTCTGCTAATTTAGTGATATTATTATATGCAGGATGGATAATTCTATCATTTGGAATTATTTTTCTATTGTGGTCAAGCAAATCACGAAGGGAAAGGCATGTAGAAAAGGATATTAACAAAGAAGCTTTTGTTGAAAGTGGAATATATGCTTTTGTTCGCCATCCTGAATTCTTGGGTCATATATTGATAATTTTTGCGCTGATTATTATTTCACAGCATTGGATCAGCTTGATTATTGGCACAATCTTAGTTGCTCTATTGTATCTTGCAATGATAGAAGAAGAAAAGGAAAATATAGAAAAATTCGGCAATGCATATAGAGATTATATGAAAAGGGTTCCGAGAATAAATTTAATAAAAGGAATTATGAAAAAAAACAAATGGAGAAAAGAAAGATAAAAAGGTTTTAAATCTAATGAGCTCAACCAAAATTCGTATGTTATGAAATATATAATTTATCAAACCAGCACACAAGGAAAGGAAACTAAATAAAATGAGCACAAGAATCTCAAAAGCAAATCCCTGGAAGTTTTTTGCTTTAGCTCTTGGCATTTCATGGTTTTTCTGGATATGGGTTATATTGTTGGGCTGGAATGTCTTTACATTTCCAGCAATAATTCTTGGTGCCCTTGGATTGTTCGGTCCTGCAATTGCGGAAATTATCTGCAATTTGCAGGGTTCCAATGACGATATTTGAAGCTTCCTTTATGGGAATAAAATTTTCAGCAATAAGATTATTGGTATCTTTGCCACTGGTAATTATATCTTCAATTTTATTAGGTGATTATTTGGAGAAAAGAAACTATAAAATAATGGAAGGAAAATGAAGGTATATAATATAGCCTAAAAGATTTGCGCATTACGGCTTTTACCCATATTTTGCTTTACAAAAAGTTCTTTTATGCTAAAGAATGTTAATAGCAGATGCCGGAGCCAAAATGGGGTAAAAGGTAAGTATAATGATACTACAAGTTAGTTGCAAAATATATGAATCAGAAAAAATAAAGAAAGAAGTTCTACGAGAAAGGCTAAAAGATTATCGAAAGGAATATTATGAGAAAGGATTGTCTAAGCCTATAATCGAGAATATAGAAAAATTTTTTTTAGTAGATAATGGAGTAGAATTTGTATTTCTATTTGATTATATAGTGCCAATACCTTATAGAGAAGAAACACAAAAAGTATTAAAAACTTCTAAAGCAGAAGTAAAAATAATAAATTTACAAAATTATAATTTGTATTTAATCTATTCCTCGTCAAAAATTGCAGATAGTGTCAGAATTCGGTTAAGTAGAATTTTATCTAATACCGATGATTTTGTTGAGAAAATCAAAATACCTACAAGTGTTTTAAGAGAAATTGAAAAGAATGATGCCATTGAAATAAAATATGGATGGTGGGATGGTATTGAAACCTATGCCAGAAAGGGTGCACTTAAAGGGAATCTTTCCAGAAGTAGATTTTATAGCGAGTTTGAAAATTTTGGAGATCCTACACTGATAACTTTTGAATCAAGAAGCACAGGAAGAACTATTAGAATTACCTCTCAAGGAATAATTACTTTTTATGGAGAAAATATTACAAAACAAGAAATAGAAAATTATATAATAGAGTGGTTAGTCCCGAGGTTAAGGTTATGAATGAATTAAATAATCTTTTTTGGATCATTATAAGTGCAATAATTTCCTTTTTTGTTGGATTATTCTTAGATGCGTTCTTACCAGAAAAATGGAGAATAAGGCTTCAGCTTAAAAAGAAAAAATTTTCTAAGTGGTTTAAAAATCCATCATATATTATTGGAATTTCTTCAAGAGTTGATTTAAAACAAAACATAGAATTAGAAAAATTTAAGATTACTCTTAAAAATTTCTTCGCCTCTAATAATCCAACAATAAGAGGTTCTGAAATCCACTTCATAAATTCTCAATCTGAATATGATGTCAACATTATGTTACAGCCTGCTTATGAAGAAAGCGAAGACGAAGAGTTGGGCGGAGCATTACAAGTCTATAGTTTGAACATAACTACTGAGTCAAAAGTCAAATATAGAGATTTACGAAATCAAATAGATGATTTGCGAGCAATCCTTGATAATATTGAGAAAACAATAATAAAACATTTTGATGCATATGTAGCAAAAAGAATTTTATATGTTGAGATAGAGCATTTAGAAGAATTTTCAGAAATTTTAGAAAATTTAAAAGCAAAACAAATTGAAGGAATTGTCAAAGATACTAACATTAAATTCGCATATTACGATAATAAACTTACAATTGAAGATACTGTCAATTCAAAAACAATTCAATGGTTTAAAGATATAATCGCATATATGGGATGATAATGTAAAGATGTTACCTTGTAGTGGTGTAGAGAACTCTTTTGTTATTGCAGACTCTTTTTAATTTGCTAACAGATGAATATGTAGCTCATTTGCATTTGCTTAAAATCTTCATTATGCTTAAGATTTTACATATCACAACACTTTGTCTAAAAATTGTGAGCTTGCTTAGAAAAATTAAAAATAAGGAAATAAAAATTACTAACAAAACCTTAACAGTTAATATTATAGTGCTATAGTGAATTTTAAGGTGAACAAGAATAAGAATAGATCCCAGATTATAATCAGAATTTTAGGGATATTTCTTTTCTCTATATTTCTAATAAGTTGGAAATCTCAAGAAAAAACCATAATCGAAATTGGCACAATAAAATATATTTGGTTAGAAGGCGGATTTTACGGAATTATCACAGATAAAGGAGGAAAATATCTGCCTGTAAACTTGCCAGGGGAGTTTAAAAAGGATGGATTAAGAGTTTGGTTTAAAGCAAGACCAAAAAAGATTGTCACAATTCAAATGTGGGGAAAACCGATTGAGATTTTGGAGATCAAGCTTCTCGAGAAAATACAAAATCTTTCTCAAATAAAAGTTACAATCCTTTATGAAAGAATAACAGATGGTATTTATCATCCCTCAAAAATAAGAACTTATAAAGATTTAGTAAAGATTTTAAAAGAGACAAATCCTGATTTGGTTTTTAGGGTCTGGTGGAGATGGACCCCGATTCCTGAGTCTCTTCCTTCAGATACTCCCATATATCAGGCAGGATATACCTATCAGCAGCTTGAAGAGACTTTAAGGAAGCTTAAAAAAGATTTGCCAGGAATTAAGTATTGGTTTGGAGCAATTCCTACCCAAAGAATTAATTTTAAAGAAAGAAATCCAATAACAGGAAAAATTTATTCTCAAAGAGAAACCTGGCAGATGGCTTTAGATCCTCAAAAATGGGGAATTAATTTCTCAAAGGAAAGATTTCAAAGATTAGCTCAAAAAAGAGGAACAGGTAGATACGGATATTTTCCAGATGTTACAAACAGAGAATTTCAAAGACTTTATTTAAGTTGGGCAAAAAGGCAGATTGATGCCGGAGTTAATGGATTATTTTTGGATATGCTTTTTGCCCAACCAAGATTTTTAGCAAAAATAACTAAAAATTTTAAACATAAAGCAGTAAAGG
>Ga0190367_1000322_pt1 | contig 36259 bp, 38 predicted proteins | sample 4872181011_MG_FD_171838 | JGI IMG/M metagenome (GOLD analysis project Ga0190367, IMG submission 171838) | Hydrothermal vent microbial mat bacterial communities from Southern Trench, Guaymas Basin, Mexico - 4872-18-10-11_MG | ecosystem: Environmental > Aquatic > Marine > Hydrothermal vents >... | reverse complement strand
TTTCATCACAGATGACGGCCATCGAAAAAGGATGGTCGAGCCAGTATCTATCCAACACATTCCCGCATTCGAAGTCGTAAAATTTGGAATAGTCTATCTCCTTGATCTTCTCAAGTAGTTCCTCAAAGTTTTGTTCTTTTGGCTTCTTTATCTTTGTTATTTTTGCAATCACATTACTGAGAACTCTCATTCCAAATCGTTTAAACCAAAAAAGAAAAAAATTTAAAGTTTAGTTGGGACTAAGGTCTGACGACGGCTGTTGTTTTCGCTATCGGCTTGTCCCCGCCTTTCTCGTAGATCTCGATGACTACTCTCTCACCGGGGTTTGGTTCTTCCCAAGTAGCCCATGGTGCATAGTATGCAAATGCGTCGTTCCAGTTTATCTTGAACGATTCACCTGTCTCAATAACTCCGTTGCCGTTGCCGATTTCGGTAACGTTGCTCATATTCACTTTGTGGCTCATGTCTCTGTAAGTTCCTTCGGGAATGAACGTTCTGACCTCGATCGATCCGAGGTATATGGGATCTCCACTCTCGTGATGGACTATTATCGAATCCTTGTATTTGGCTTCGGCTGAAATTGCGAGCTGTGGAGCTTTCGTTTCCTCACTGCTGAGGCTTCCGGCGAAGCTGCTGACAACTGCTGCGAGTATTACCGTTGCTACGAGCATCAGCATCACTCCAACTACAGGACTTACTCCCTTTCTATCCTTAACGAACTTCATTGCACAACCACCTCCTTCGAGAATATCTTGTTATTCGTCGTCAAGTCGATCAGCTCTACTGTTACAATGTCACCGGGCTTGAGGTAGGTTGCGTTGGCGATTATCGGCGTCCTCTGATTCTGATACAACCCAGTTCCCGTATCCAAGTTGATCTGTGCCTTTATGACATCGCCCTTCTGAATCACATAGTTCCCGAACCAGAGTTCCGTTTCCTTACCCTGTCCGTCAGCGGGCATGTCTCCCGGGACTACCAGATATGGTGCATGGTAGAACGTATGATTTCCTACACTATCATTGTATTCGGTGTTTACGTCGGTGTAATTTGTCCAATAGCAAGTACCGTCGTTATCCCAGTAGCATATCTGTCCGCTTTCATTCCATGGGACAGCCGTAGTTTCCTGAATTTCCCATTTGCCAGTGGTTTTGTTGTACCACTTCGTAACGAGCTTAACATTCTTTGTTGGCACTGGGTCTCCGCCCAAATGCTTCATGACGAACTCTGGCGTCCATCCGGTGGTCTCCTTACTTCTGATCTCAACGGCGAAGCTCGCTTGCGGCGCTTTTTTCTGCGTTCCAGCCAATCCGCCAGCAAAACTGCTCACAACTGCTGCAAGCACCACTGTGACCACGAGCATCAGCATCACTCCAACTACTGGACTTACACCTTTTCTATCTCTAATTTTTATTCTATCAACCATTCAATACACCTCCCAAGTCTGTGATGTGAATAGATTGATAAGTTTTTCCATTTTATTTGATATGAAATCAAGTAAATTTGATTATTATAGTTATTAATAAATTATCATAATATGTATAAATATATGATTATTATAATAATAATTATAAAGTAGATAATAAATTCATATTAACTTACACAACAATTGCATCACTCTGCATATTGGACATTCTAATAACTTATTACGTCATTTCGAATGTTTAAGAATTATTAGCTATTTGATCATCATAAGCTTTCACACAATTGTAACTTTGAACAATATTTTGGTTATAATTATACATTCTGACCTAAACCTGAATCTTCCACGCTTATTTGCAGTGTTCTCGTTTAGATAAAGCTGTCAAGATATTATATTTTTATAATATCGATTAACAAGTTATAAAATAGGGTGAAAGATTTGAGCTGGCTTAGAGTAGATCTAAATTGGGCATTATTCCTAGAAAATCTATTATAGAATCTTTTAGTTCATTTAAGGATTGAGAAGAATTGTTCTACACAATTTCTTCTGCCGTATTTTTCATTTTCGTAATTGAATCCCATTCTTTGAAGTTTCTATACTAAATATCTCTTTATCGACGATAAACTGTTTATTCTTAACAATATTAAACCATTCTTATGAATTTGGAGGATGTGATAACATAGCCCTGTCAACATAACCACCTCAGATGATTATAGTACCACATGAACAGCTTACAAAACAGGTTCCAGCATCTAACCGGCCTCTTAGCTGTGATCGAGCAGAAAATATCTTTACTTGTTGCTTAAAACAGCTGAAAACAGACTCGACTAAGCTACGCTTTCCAAAACCCCTCGTGCTCGAATTCTAATCCCAAGCTCTTAAGAGCTTGTATAAGCCAAGGAGCTCTATCTATAACAAATTTAGGCTTGTTTCCGTAATACTTAAGAACTTCCTTGACGAAAGACCTAGTTACGAGCCAGTTTCTAGTCGGATAGACCTTCATCAGGATAAGCTCGTTCCTCTCGACATCAACTGCTGAGTAAACGTAGTAACGTTTTTTGTTCGCTTTAACAACAGTTTCATCTATCGCAATTAGTTTCTTGGCTTTTTCTCAGTTGAAATTGGCAACCTCTCTTCGAGCTTCTTAATCCAGTGGTGAACTGAGGACTTCGTAACAGGATAAATTTCTGAAAGATTTTTGCAGTCCTTCTTACCGAAGATGTCTGGACGTAAGTCGCTATTCCGAGAATTCTTACCTCAGTCGTACTCTTTCCCGCTGAAACAAGTTTAGCTGCTCGATAATCTCTTTGAGCTTCATCGAAATTAGTTGGAATATATTCTGGGATAGTAAAGTTTACGGGTCTCTAAACGACCATCAACATTTTTATATTTGAGTAGAACAGGACTCATGGAGTTCTATCCAGAGGAAAGATTTAAAAACTGGATTGAGATAATAGAGAGATCTGAGATAAAGGAGGATGATCCAAAGACTCTTGATGTCTTCGATCATTTTATTGAAGATTTTGCAATAGCATGCTTCAAATTGATTTCCGCTGTGAAAAACAGAGAGATATTGAAGATGGAGGCTGTTGATTATTTGGAATTGTCAAAGAGATATTTTTTAACAAGCATAGACTTTGGAGATGAGATTAAAAATGAGTTCTATGAATTTGTTAAGGAGAGTCTCAAGACGATTGCACAATCCACCATATACTACCTTCAAGATAAGATAAGTAAGAAGAGCTTTAAGAAACTTTTAAAGGAGGCTGTTGAGTATGAGAGCAAGGGAGATTTAACTTCAGCTTTTGATTGTGTTGCGAAGATGGGTGCGAAGGTTTTGAAGGGTGAGGACTTGCCTGAGCTTGAGGCTGAGGGTTTAGTTGCAAACTGGTTGGATGGTGTTGAGACCCTGTATATGGTCATGAAACTCTCGAAGATTGACACGTATCAAGCTCGTAGTGAACTATGACTATGCACTGATCAGCTTGAAGTGAGAGGTTTGAGACTGAAACGACAAATTTGGCATATTCCATAACAGTTCTCTCATCCTCCTCCTTCAAACCCATGTGATCTCCCAAGACGAATAGGGGTCTCTTTAGTTTACATGCAACCTCCCTAACGAATAAACCATCCTCCCTCAGATAAACCACAGAGTAATCTTTGCTAAGTTCATCTAAGAGATCCCTCAAACTCTTCCTTGCAATGTAAACACCTGGAGAACTTCTCTTCCAACCTTCATCTACACTCAACCCCAAAGCCTTCCTGATTATTCCTCCAACGTTTCTCTCATCTGGTGCCATGTATCTAACCTCACTTCCAACAATTTTCAAAGCCTTTGGAGGATCAGGCTCTCCCAAAAGCAAAGCGTAAACTTCAACATCCCTCCTGATTCCGTGAGATATGAAGAGGGATTGTGCTATGCATCTGCAAATTATATCCATTCTACCAGCAGAGCCAGCTAAATCGTTCAAGTTAAAAGGTTTTGTTACAGCCTTATTTCCAACTATTAGGAACCCTCTCATAAAGGGTTGTAACATGCTTAGACATGTTACAGCCTTAAAGGACTATGTTCTGCCTGTAACCACAGGATGGACACCTATCACCATTCAAATTCATTTTAACGATGTAAAATCCCTCCCTATCAATAAGAAGCTCACCACAGTTTGGACAGAATGTATCCTCATACCTATGCCCCCACACATTTCCAACGTAAACGTATTCAACTCCAACATCCTTTGCAATCTCAACAGCCCTCTCAATAGTTTTTATGGGTGTCGATATCTTATCGAGCATCTGGTAGTCTGGATGAAACCTTGAGAAGTGAACTGGAATCCTCTTATCCAAATCTACAACCCACTCTGCAAAAGCCCTAATCTCATCCTCACTGTCGTTTTCATCTGGTATTATTAGATACGTCAACTCGATAAACACACCCCTCCTGTGTAGATACTTGACGCAATCCAAAACCCTCTCAAGCTTCGCACCTACACCAACAATCCTCTTGTAAAATTCTTCATCAAAGGCTTTAACATCAATGTTCGCAGCATCCAAGATTCCTTCAAACTGATCTATTGCCTCAAAACTCATGTAACCATTTGTAACGTAAACTACATAAAATCCCTCCTTCTTCACGAGCACACTCGAATCGAGGGCAAACTCGTGCCATATTGAAGGTTCGTTGTAAGTCCAGGCAATTCCATCAGCGTTGTAATCTTTTGCAAGTTTCAATACGTCTTCAGGCTTTAGCTCCTTCAAATATGGATAATTCAAATCAGCAGTTGATATCGTATAATTTTGACAGTGCTTGCATCTGAAGTTGCATCCAACGCTACCAAAAGATAAGACATCGCTACCTGGTTTAAAGTTGTGAAGTGGTTTCTTCTCAATTGGATCCAAAGCAATTGAAGAGACAATACCATAGTTGTAAACCTTCAAAACCCCATTCTCGTTCCTCCTCATCTTGCATATACCCCACTTACCCGGCTTTATGACACACCCGTGCATGCAAGTTTTACACTTAACATCACCATCCAACCTCTCATACAGGTAAGATTCAACTATCATGATCAACGATACACCTCAAGTTATAAACTGTTGCTCACATAAGTTTCAACTTAAAGTTAAGCTCTAACTTTTTTTGAATACTTCATGGTAAAAGCTGTTTTTAGGATAAATTTTTAACTTCCAAAATACCCACTCTCAGAATTTAAGCGGTAATTTTGCTCAGTTGAAAATTGAATGGTGTTAAGGTTAACAAATCTTAGGCCATAAAGTTTCCTCATGTTCTGTTTTTACACCACCCTTTTACCACCGTGAACTGTGTAGTTTGAATGTTTGCTTTATAAGCAAATAACGGTTTTCAATCCTTTTTAGTTCGATAAGACACTAAGCAAAAAACTTTCAACAGAACTTAAATCAGCTTATTCAAACACTCTAGGTAAGCCTCAACCGAAGCATGAATTATATCCGTGCTTCTACCGATTGCTGTAACTACCTTTTCATCCTTCTCAAGCTGAACTATCACATCCACAGGAGCATCAGTTCCAGTCATTACGTTTATCCTCTCAATCAAGTTTGATATCTTAGGATTACCTCTCACCAACCTCTCTATGTATTCAACAGCCTTGTCGTCTATAATTGCATTGGCTTTGTAGTTCACGAGCTTAGCATTTACAAGCCCCCCAACAACTCCATCACCAGTCTTCTCAGCGTAATACTTTAAAGCGTTCTTCAAAGCCCTTACGGATGCATCAAATGGTCCCTTTCCCAAGGCTGTAGCTTCAACATCAACACCGTTCAAGCAAATTTTTATGCTTGCATGAGGTGATGTTCCACTCTTACCACAGACAACGTTCAAACCCTTGAGTATAATCTTCCTATCCTTCTCAATCCTGAGAACATCTTCAATAATCTTAATCAGATCAGATCCCATAACCTTCCTCCCTTCTCCCTCAATCTCCTTTATCCTCTTCATGATCTCCTTAACCTGTTCGTCATCAGCCTTGTATCCAAGCTCCTCTATGAGTCTCATTATGCTTGCCTTACCACTGTGCTTTCCGTGAACTATTGCCCTCCTCCTACCTATAACACTTGGATCTATTGGTTCGTAAGACTTAGAATTTTTCAGGAGTGCTGAGGTGTGAATTCCACTCTCATGCATAAATGCATTGTATCCAACTATTGGCTTGTTTAATGCAATTGGAAACCTTGTTAAAGCTTCTACAAGCTTTGAAACTTCGTATATCTTGTTTTTCTTTATGTTCGTCTTGATTCCATAAAATACCTCCAAAGCCAATATCACCTCTTCGAGTGGTGCATTTCCAGCCCTCTCGCCCAAACCGTTAACGGTTACATGTATCTCCCTTGCACCCCCTTTAACAGCAAACAACGTGTTTGCGGTTGCCAATCCAAAGTCGTTGTGACCGTGAAATGCAATTGGAACATCGAATTCAGATGTCAAATCCCTCATAACAGCTTCAGCCCTCTCTGGAGTAAGAACTCCAACCGTATCCGTAAACGTTAACCTATCTGCTCCAGCATCCAAGACAGCACTGAAAAGATCCTTAACAAATCTTAAATCCGCCCTTGATGAATCCTCAGCTCCAAACTCAACTATCAAACCCCTCTCCTTAGCATACTCAACAACCTTAACCGACATATCAACAACGTAACTCCTATCCCTACCTGGAAACTTGGTTTGGATGTGTATGTCAGATGAAGGTGCAACCATGAAAACAGAATCTGCATCCGCATTTGCAACCGCATCTACATCAATCTCCTTAATCCTTGCAAAGCTGCAAATTTCAGCATCCAACCCAGCATTTGAAATCTCCTTGATAGCCCTAAACTCATCCTTACCAGCTATCGCAGTCCCAGCCTCTATTACGTCAACCCCAAGCTCATCCAAAGCCTGAGCTATGATTATCTTTTGATCAACAGTTAGAGATATTCCAGGAGTTTGCTCTCCATCCCTCAGAGTTGTATCAAGTATCAGCATCGAACCTCCTCTAAGCTTGAAAAGATATAATTTTCGATTTGGAAGATTTATAAATCGAGATGGTAAAATTATTCTATGAAAGCTGTGATACTGTGTGCTGGACTTGGGAGGAGGCTGGGTGAGGTCATAAAACCACTCTTAAAGGTTGGAGGTAGAGAGATCATTTACAGAACGATCAAGATTCTTCAGGATAATGGCATAGATGAGTTTGTAGTAGTTGTAAATCCAAGGAACAGGGAATACATAGAGGAATTTTTAAAGAGACACGGTTTTAAATACCGTATAGTTGAAAATCCACATCCAGAGAGGGGAAACGGTTATTCTTTTTATTTGGCCAAGGATTTTGTCGATGAGAGGTTTGTCTTGGTGATGGGTGATCACGTTTACGATGAGGAGTTTGTAAAACTTGCTTTGAAGGGTGAAGGTTTGATCTGTGATAGAAAACCACTCTACGTTGATATAGATGAAGCTACAAAGGTTATCGTTAAAGATGGAAGGGTGGAGAGGATTGGGAAGGATTTGAAGGATTGGTGTTGTGCGGATACTGGTTTCTTCATACTGAATAAGGATGTCTTTAGGTTTGTTGAGTTGGATAAGGATAAGATCAAGCTCTCTGAAATCATAGAGAGAGCTAAGGTTAGGGTTACTGAGGTGTCTGGACTGTTTTGGATGGATGTGGATACAAGGGAAGATCTGAAGAAGGTAAACAGGATTTTAATTAGAAGGAGTTACAAGGGGAAAGGTGATGGCTTCATTTCGAGACATATAAATAGAAAGGTGAGCTTGAGACTTTCTGAGATTTTTGTTAACAGGATAACCCCAAACATTGCAACTGTCATTAGTTTCATCGTTGGAGTATTATCGGCATTACTAAACTTCGTATCCATACCAATTGCAGGACTGATCTATCAAATAAGCTCAATTCTAGATGGGATAGATGGAGAGATTGCAAGGGCTAGCATGAGGGTTACGAGGTTTGGAGGTTGGCTCGATTCAATTTTGGATAGGTATGTTGACTTTCTATTCCTACTGACACTGTCCTTTGTTTCAAGCTTGAGCAACTTGGAGTGGATGATAGCTTGTCTTGCCATGTTTGGAAGCTTCATGGTTAGCTACACGACTGAGAGGTATAGAGGGGCATTTTTCAGAGACTTCTACATCGACTTCAAATTCAGATTCCCAGGGAAGAGGGATGAGAGGATATTTTTAATATTTGTATTCTGTCTTCTATCGTTCATGGGTAAGTTTGTTATCGTAGCACTTTTAATCATAATTGCGGTATTAACAAACCTTAGAGTTCTTGCAACTATCTACGTTGTTGCAAGGAGAAAAGGGAATTTATAGGAACTTTAAGTGAGGTTTGAAGTTGTTGCTTTATAGCTGAAACATACAAATTTGTAGTAATGGTATGCACTGCAAACCTTTCCTGTAAAAAAACAGGATGCGGAGAGGGAGGTCAATTGTTTTACAATGTAATTTATTTGTAATGTAGAATGTCCTCAGATTCTGAAGCTAATGCTATATAAGTCAACATTGTTGCTTCTTATTCTTTGGTTTATACCTTAGTATTTCTCTCAAAGAAGATGGTGGATTACATTATGTCCTAATCTATGATATGTCAACTCATAATCGGTAACGACTATTGCAATTGAACACAATCGTAATCAGCAAATCACCTTGGAATATGCCTACACATAAAGCAAAAGAACCAATTAACATTACCATTTAACTTTTGACGATATTTTAAGTCTTTGAAGTTTCTTCAAAATCTTCCAAAATATTTCTAATAGCTAACAGATCGAGCTTGGATTGGGGTTTAACTGTCTTCGCAGTTGGATCGGCAAATAAGATGTTATTTCTAACTAAGAATGAGATTGTGTCCGTTACAAATCTATATCTAACTTCCCCTTTCTCCCTAACCTCCTTGAACAACTCCATTACACCCTTAAACAGCTCTTTATCTTCAACTTCAAGTCTGAAAACTATCTCCTCTATCTGTCCAACTCTGATCTTCAGCAGTTCTTCACAGATATCCCTTAAGCGGTGCTTATTTTTGATTGCTTCAACTAAATAAACAGGTTTCCCGCCGAAATACTCCCACGCTAATTGAATCTCCTCTTCGCTGAACCCATATCTTTTAAGAAAATCCTTAGTAGTTTCGTAATCAAAATCATCCACAAGCAAATACCTACATCTCCCTTGAAGCATAGCTTCAGAATAAACTCTCTCTATAAACAAAGAATCCGATGTAACAGCGAAGACGTGACAACAGTGCAGTTCCTTTGTAAGTCTGATAAAGAGGTTAAAGAGCTTGTAAATTAGCAGTTCATCGACCTTCAAATCTCCGATGACTTGAAGCTCATCGATTATCAGAACGGGATTGAACCTCTCCTTCAATTTTAGAAACAACCTCTCAACGTATTTGAATACGTTTTCAACCTCTTTCCCCTCAAAAAATCTCTTAAACAAATTCTTAGGAACTGGTATTCCTCCAACAAACGGTAACTCCAACTTGCTTGGTAGATGATCCATCAGCATCCTAAAATACTCCTTCAAATCGTATTCCTTATCATCGACTTCAAACAAAACCTTTAGAAAGTCCTCCGACCTTTCAACGTATATTCCTCGTAAGTTGATGTAAAAAACCCTGAACTCCTTGGATAGTGTCTTTATCAAATAGCTCATAAGCTCTGTCTTCCCCGAGTTAATCGGTCCATAAACGAACGTTATCAAATCTGGTCTCATGTTTAGAATGTTCATGATCTCTTGGATTTCCTTCTCTCTGTTATAAAATTCGATCATGGTAAAAATGAGGAATTGACCAATTTAAGGTTTTAGTTATGTTTACATATAGGCAATTTACTCCAGTTAAATTTTTATTTTTACCTTACGATTTCTTATGGTTTTTGGATTGATATCTAAGGAGATTTAACATCGTTCTACATCTTAAGCTTTTTCGTTATGATTTCAGACTATTCAAGTGTTTTTCTTCTCTTTTTTACCAGAATTTGGATCTATTCATGACAAACATTTAAGGAATTTTTAAGTTCTTTTACAAATTCACTCCACTCCTTTTTCAAGTCGTATTTGATAGTGAAAAAACTATGAGCGAAAAGTCTTTACTATGCCATACAACGTAAAATCATGAAGTTTAAAGTAGTCCTCGAAGAAGCTGAAGAGGGTGGATATGCCATCTATGTTCCCTCTCTTCCAGGATGTGTCTCTCAAGGGGAAACCAAAGAGGAAGCACTGAAAAATATTAGGGAGGCTATCGAGGTCTATCTCGACATCGACGATGCTAAAATTGAGACGGAGATTTATTTTTAAGATTAATTTTCTAAACATTTAAGGACATCTTTAAGCTCATCCACGAATTTACTCCACTCCCTTTTCAAATCGTAGCTGAGTGAAATCGTTCGAACAAAAACTTTCGTTTCGTTCATCAGCGTAAAATCTCCTTTAATCTCTTTATTGTCTTTCTCGTTCAGTTCCTTCGGATAGAGCAACAGAGCTTTTTTAGTTTTGAAAGCTTTACAGTATGCATAAATTTGATAAAGGTCTTGCTGAGAAACTCCATGTTTTCTATCTTCGGGATCGAGTAGCTTATATTTAGTGTCGATTACGTAGCTTTCACTTTTAGTTTTGATTACTATATCGGGAATCAATTCGAACAGTTCTTTCGGTTTTGTTACAAAATATTTTCTATCTTTTTCTTTCTTTTCTTGCTGTATTCGTAACACACAATCTTCAAAAACTTTTTTGTGCAAATCTTCAGTTCTTATAACTTCAGCTATAAACTCTTCAAACAACTTTTCCATCGGAAAGAGGATTGAGAAGAACTCTATTTGGCTTCCTTGCAGTGAAAGGGTGCTTGACCTCAATACGACCTCACAAAAGTATATAAAAGGTTTGAACTCTTTGTTTAACCTGTTAAAAGTAATACTCCTAACGTAATCCACACTAACGGGAGTCAAAGTTACGGGATCGAGTGTAGCCATTATCTGTTTGAGCAGTCTGTAATTTTCTTGATTGCTTACCTTTTTACTGAGTAAGTAACATACATACTTGAGGGTTCTGTTTATAGGAGTGTCCATCGATCTTTCGTAGAATATACATGGAACTCTGTGAAACCTTGCTGGGTTGATATACCTCTTTATGTCTATCTTTCCCCTTACAAAGTTGAGTTCTTCGCTCTTTCTGACGTATCCAGCATCTACTTTGCACTTCAGCAGGTTTAGAAGGTTCTTAGCGAAGAGATAAACGAATATTTCGAAGAAGTCATCTTTTTCGTCTCCAAGCATGGTGAAGTCTGTTTCTCTAACCTTTAACCTTTGAGTGTATTTGAGCATTACAAGAAGGTTCAATAAGATTATCTTTCTATCTTCTACTTCGTCAGACTTTAAAAGTCCCTTGTATTTCTTTTTCAAAAATTTGGGAAGGATTTCAAGTCTTACATCTCCTAATCCGATCACTCCAGCGTAGTTCAAGACTTTTATCTTCCTCCTTCCTATCACCGCAAACTTCAAGCTTTCGTTCAGTCTTTCGAGCTTTTCTATTGTTTCCTTTTTGAGGTATAACTTTCCATCTTTGAGACCTTCTTTTCCATCGGTTTCCTCGTATTCAAATTCCGTGTATTCGAACGTTGTTACCGTTTCCATCAGCTTTCACTCTCCTTTGCAACTACTTTGAGGGCGTCGATAAAATTGCTCTCCTCAACGAATTCGTATATCTTTTTATCTCCGATCTTTTCTTCCTTTACAAACTTACCGTTTAACACTTGACTAAGTTTTTCTGGACTGTCATGGAAGTATTCTTGGAGTAATGGGATGATTTCGTGATACCAAATGTATTCTAAAGTTTTTACTATATTTTCGCTCTCCTTAAGCTTTAAGAAATAACTATGCCCGATCTGATGATCTCTATCATATAACTTTCGAATTCTCTCATTGATAGAGTAAAGAACTTTAACGGCAAGCTTTTTAACGTCATCGGGATTTTCCTTGCTCAATTCGTCGGTTATCCATCTTTTTATCATATTGATAGCATCTTCCTCGTTATTAACGTTACCAATTCCAAGCTTGTTAATGAGACTTTGTAAGATGGCATCAGCTCTATGAATCCAAATCTTCTCCTTAAAGCTATGTCTATTAATGCTATACTCCTGTCAGCAGTGTTCATCGTTCCGATGATGTAAAGGTTAGGTGGAACTCCGAAAGATTCTTTAGAATACGGAAGGGTTGCGATAATTTGATTCTTTTCTCCAAGCCTTTTATCGGTTTCGAGCAGAGTTATAAGTTCTCCAAAAATCCTTGAAATGTCTCCTCTGTTTATTTCGTCGATTACGAGGTAGAATTTTGGAGCATTCTCAAAGAGATTTCTTAATTTCTCTTTACTTTCTTTATTTTTGCTCAGTTCTCCGATACGATCCCATAATTCTCTTTTCTTCTTAAGGTATCCGTCGTATTCATTAAGATTTCCATTTTCAATTTCTTTTAATGAGTTCCAAAGTTCCTCAGCTATATTTACTAAATCATTCCCACTCTCAGCCGACTTTAAAGCTTCGCATATAGCTCCGATAACCATCCTCTTGAAAATTCCATCCTCAACGATGAACTTCAAACCACTTGCGGTGGTTTCGGTGGAAATTGGTTTAAGACCTTCGACGAATTCCTCGTAGCTGTAAGATGGATGGAATGTTACGAACTTGTAGTATTCCTCGTTATCATTTGTTTTAACCCTAACATAATTTCGAGCAGTCCAAGTTTTACCCGTTCCCGGTGGGCCGTAAAGAATTATCTGCTTTTTGCTGTGTAATAGATTTTCTAACTTTTCTTTTAATTCTTTGGGAATTTCATTGTTAGGAGGTGGAGGGGGTGGAGAACTGCCATATTTATATAAAATCAATGAAAGCTTAATCATTCTATCATTTTCAGGCAATTCATTTAATGGACTAATTTCCTCAGCCAGACTACTAAGCTCATCTATTATGTCGAGAACGTTTGATAATTTTTCCATGCCTGCACCGTGTAATCTTACTTGGCATCTTTCTTTAACGTCAGTGATGCCAGCGATAACGTTATCATATATGTAACAAACAGCTTTACTAATTTGGTATTGTGTTACTGGAATAAATAGATCAGGACGTATAACATGAGATAGATGTAAGAGTTGAGTTATTCTGATATGTTGAATGTTACTGTTGCGTAACTGTATGGCTATATCTTTCATGAATCTGCGAATATCTCCAAAGCTTTCTGCATCCTTTAATTGATTTATATATCCTGCGAGTATTTCAGATAATCTTGCATGCTGTCTGAATGCTCTAGAAATTTCCCCAAAATTGATGTATGATACCGTATTTAGCTGGTTGAGTATATCCCATCCATTTTCCCACCCTCTCTCCCTAAGCTCGTCAATATGATTGAGTATTTTCTCTCTAACGTCATGTATTGTATCCTTTATATTCCTAAATTCACTTTCAGGAATCTCAACTCTTTCTAAAATTAGCTTAATTCTTTCCTTCTTTGGATCTTGGTATTTGCTCAGATAAAATGCTACCTCTATCATGCTGTCTATCCCGAGTTCGTTAGCGACCTTCTTGACTGTTTTCGTGAATTCTATGAATTCTTCAACGTTATGATCACTACCAAAAAATCTTTTAACATTAAAATCATCTCTAAACTGTTTATTGATTGTATATCCCCATGTGGGCATGAACAACTCTGAATTAAATATGCAAAGCCAAGAGCTAAGTGTTGCAATCTTGACACCACTAACACTTTCTGAGACTTCCTTTATTTGGCTTTTAAAATTGTCAATTTCTGATAACTGTAACTCCTCTGCTCTAATAAGGGTTTCCCTACTCTTTTGATCATTTAGTATTTTCCTTCTTATTCTCTCTATGTCTTTTTCAACAGACCTTTCCCACGGTGATGGCCAAATCCATAGGAGAAATGGTCTGGTTAAATTATTTACGACTTCAATGTGTTCATGATATATTTTCTTGGCAGTTTCAAAGTCAATATCTCTATTATCTCGGAAATATGGCTTAACGATTTTTCTTGTTTCTTCGAAGTGTCGTAAGATTTCTCCTTTAACCTTTTTCCACTCCTCACAATGTTTCCTTCTTAACTCGTCTAATACCTGCTTTAACCTTTCTTTATCCATAATTACCACCTTTTAAGAATGTCGTATTCTCTAAACTCACCTAATTTATCATCTCTTCTAAATCTTGCAGTGCAAACTTCACATTCAATATTGTATTCTTTTAACACCTCGATTTGATGTAAGATTGTGCTATCCAAAGTTATAGCCACAACAATTTTAAAACTATACTTCGAAAGAACTTTTTTACAAACTTCTCTGAGCTTTTCCAAGTCTTCTCTTTTTATGTCATCATACAGCCAGATTCGGTTCCCTTCTTTATTTTTAAAAAATTTCTTGGCAAGTAAAACGAGTTCTTTGTCCTTAAGCACATATATACCGATCATCAGCAGTGCATCCTCAAGCATATGCTCAACAGTTGGAATCCATATGACGATTTCACAGTTTTCATGCTTACATTCATCTGGAAACCTAAAAATTGGAGTTAATACCCACCATGGTTTGTCGTTCTCGTGAAGGATTAAACAGTGAGTTGGATAAATACCGTTGTGAAGTGGGTCTGGTCTCCCAACCATTATGAATGCATTAGCTGATCCCATTCCCACCACCTCATTACCACATACCATATCCTCCTCATAACATTCTTCCTAATCACACCATCAAGACGAATGTAAATAATCCCACTACTAAACAGTATATTGAATTGATACCATAGTATTCGAACAGTCCAATCCACATTCCAAGCCATATCAGTAAAACAAACAGCACAACCCCCAACCTTAGCATCATCCTCCATCACTATTACACTGACACAAAACCTTGCAAGATAATTTACATCAGCCCATGCGTCTTCGTTTATTCTCGAATCACACTTATTCATGCAACATCACCTCATTATAAAATTATTAAAAAATTCTATCACTCACTACAAAAACTTCTCCATTGAGCACACACAGGACTCTGTTCTTTGGAATCTCGATCCAGTTTTCGTCAGTTAGCTTCTGAGTAGAGATTAGGATTGCTCCTCCATAATCCTTCTCTCTCCTCAGCATGAACATCCTCCGATAGTTACAGAATATAAAGAGAGCGTTTGAATCCGAAAGCAGATAATTTAACCTCCTTCTACCGCTGACCTCTTCAAGTAGTTTACGAGTGGCATACTTCACAGCTGGATAGATTCCTCTAAACAATCCATCCCTCAAGTATTCGTCGATCTTGTCCATCATGAATGAGAATGCCCTTGCTGAATCGTTGTTCCCATCAACATAACTTGGATAATCTATGTCTATCGAGCCGTTGTGGGCAAACAACCAATCCCTGTTCAGATATCTGAACTTAAAAGGATGGCAGTTCTCCGGGCAAACCCTCCCACTTGTAGCCAACCTTATGTGGGCTACGATTACGTTACTCCTCGCATCTTGAACAGTCCTCCTAAAGCTTAAGCTGAAGTTCGGGTCATCTGTATTCCTCACAACCCTCGCAAACGTTCCCTCATAATACCCAACACCCCATCCGTGCCAATAAGGTTCGTGGTATGTGGCAAAGAGAGGTAGGCTGAACGTCGCTCTATCCTTCCTATTGCAACTCAATCCAAACAGCTCACACATACCAACACCTCAAAATACCCATCAACATCTCAAATTCCCTATCACAAATCTCTCCTCTCTCAAACAACTCCTTAATCTTAGAACAAACAAAATTTAAGCCTGTAATCTCCAAAGCTCTACTCAGAGCCTCCTTGACATCAACAAAACCCCTGTCAATGGCAACTGCAGATGCTTTAACGTAGTATTCTACAGCCCTCTCATAATCTCTCAAATCCTGATAGCAGAGAGCTATGTTGAAGTATGGGATGGCTCCACCACATGGCAAAACATCCCTATGCTTCAAAGCCTCAAGCTGAAACTTCAAACCTTCCTCAGCCCTACCAACTTCAAAGTAAAAAGTTCCCAAGTTTATGGTCATCAAAACGTAATCCAACTCAAACTCTTCAGATTGCTCATAAAGATCTTTCATTATCGTGTGGGCATCTTCAAACATAACTTCAGCCTTCTCCGGCTTTCCATTTTGTATGTAAAAAATTCCAAGCTTGCTCATTGTGTTTGCAAGCAAGAATGCCCTTTCAGTTCCATAGAGCTTACTTCTTAAGTTGAAGGCTTCAAGCAAAAGTCTCTCAGCTCCTTCATATCCCATGTCAAGATAGAATGTTCCAATTCCCGAGCATACCGCAGCAAGTAACTCCTCATATCTTGGATCCTCCATACATCTCCTCTTAACTTCCCTGTATATCCTAAGTAAGATCTCCTCAACCTTCTCATCCGAATAACCCAGCTCTCTAATGTATATTCTGAAAGCATCAATCCCATACTCTCCCCTCTCAAGAAATCCATGGGTGATCTCTGGGTAAACATTTATGTCGGATGGAATTCCAAATATAGCTTCAGTTAAACTTGAAGGTTTCTCCATCTCCAATCACCACAGCATTTTCAAAATTCTTAAACCACATTGGATTTTCAGTGTGGACTGGAATGATAATGTCAGGATCGATCTTTTCAATAACCTCGATAAGTTCATCCTTTGAAAGATGTCCCGAAGCGTGCAAACCTCTCTCAAAGGTAAGATTTCCATTCTCGTCAACTTTAAAGCCATGCACATCAAAGCCGAAGTGCTGTAGCCAATTCCAAAGCCTAAAGAAGCTAAAGGCCTGCTCTTCTCCAAAAGCCTCGCTTGAGGAGTATATGTAAACACCACCATTTGGCATTATATCGAGTAGATGTGGAAGGTCGTAGAAAGAGAAGCATAGGATGTATTTCTCCTGATTTCTCCTAACCTCAAATGGAGAAACGTATTGTTCACCATACTCTAAAACAACTACCTTCTCCCACTTCTGCATTGTAGCCTTGAAACTCTCGTAAATCTTCAATCCCTCAATCCTATCAACTCCATCAACCAGCTTAAGTGCATGCAAGAAGTAGGCATCCTTAGGAGTGATTATCAACTCTCTACAAGTCTCATTGGCAATCTTCTTAAATATTTCAAGTCTTTCAAAGTTTCTTGGTGAGAAATCAACTATTACCAATCCTTTAGATTCTTCCACAATAGCCCTAGCGTTTTCGTAAACTTCATCTTCGGAAACGTTGGGTTCATCTCTGCTAACCCTCGTTCCTTCTATAATCAAAACGTTAGCGTTCTTAGCTTTCCTGATGAACTTCCTCGTTTTGTCTCCATTTTGCCCGTGTAATCTAAAATCGCCAGTGTATGCTAAGCTAACGTCTCCTTCGACCACGTAAGCTAAAGCTCCGTAAATCGAATGATCGACGGGAAAAGCTTTCACCTCAAAGCCCAACTCCACTTCGTCGAGCGTGCAGATTTCTCCTCTCATTATCCTTCTCGCATTTGGAGACTCTTGACCCGGTCTATAGAATAAAAATTCTTCAAGCTCTTCACATCTTTCCGTGAGTATCACCTTTCTCGAAGGATAGTCAGATCGACCATTCGCCCTTATGATAAATCCACCCTCATCCGCAAACGACCTAACTCTGTAATAGGGTAGCTCCGTTCCGAATCCTTTGCTTCCAGTATCGTTTATAGCCTTGAGAATAGCCATCGTAACTGGTGAACCGACAATAGCAACGCTATCTTCAAGTAGAGCAATATTGCCAGCGTGATCGAGATGAGCGTGACTGAGCAAGACAGCATCAACTGGAAGCTTCTGACAGCTTGAAACATCATCCCTTAAATCAGATGGTATTAGATCTTCTCTGTAATTGTTTATTTTCGGAATTAAGCCGAGATTCCAGAGATCGTAGATACCTCTTGCTGATCTTTCGCTTATATACTCCTCGTAAAACTGGGAATACTTAGCGAAGCTCATGCCGAAATCAAGGAACAAACCCTTTTCGTTTTCTTCAACATAGATTTTGTTGCCCCCTATCGTGCAAGCTCCATCAAAAACGGTTATCTTTATATTACCCCCCTCCGTTACAGTTTAACTCCAGCGAGAAAATGTCCAAGTGGTGTTAGCTCAATTTTAACATTCCTACCAAGCTTAGCCTTTTTAATCAAACCTAACCTTTCGAGCTTGGATAAATGGTGGCTAATCCTACTCCTTTCCTTCTGAAAATCTTCGCTACCCTTCTCAACATTTGGATTCAATCTAAGCACAAGCTCATCGAGCGAATTCACACCGCCGTCGATTGCTTCAACTATCTCCATCTGCTCTTTTGATGGAAATTCTATTGGGAGTATGGGGAGTTCTATGATTTCATCTATTCCCACTTCCCTCTCTCTTTCATCGTATTTAGGAATAGATGTGAATATTCTCGAATTTGTTATGCAGGAGGCTATGTAACCTGCTATTGCCAACGTCCTCAACGAACCAGAAGCGTTTATAACTACCTCCCTTCCCCTCCTCTTCTCACGATTGATCACTGAGATAAGTTGAGTTACCGCTCTTATAACATTTTTCTTATCAATTTCAACAATTTCCACATCCCAAATTACTTCTAATTCTTTTTTTAGATCTTCTGCAATTTTCCTAACCTTATCCTCACCTGGTATATCTCTATCACCCACAAACAGTATTATCTTTCCTATGGGAAGAATCCTAAGTACTCTGATCGATTCCAAAAGTCTCTCCCTGTGATGTCCCACAAACACTAACTGCGTCATCATAATGTTTGATTGTTTCCCAAATATTTAAATTTTTTGTTCAAGTTTAAAGTTTCAGCTCAAAGATTTTGGAACCCTAACCTCCCTCAAGACATCTTCAACAACCTCCTCAGGCTTTACACCCTCAACAGCATACTCAACCTTAAGTATGATCCTGTGTGCCAAAACGTCAACTGCAACTCTCTTCACATCATCTGGAATAACGTAATCCCTACCATCTATAAAGGCTAAAGCCCTAGAAACCTTTAGAAGTGCCAAGCAACCCCTTGGACTTGCTCCAATCTCAACGTAATCATGAACCCTCGTAGCTCTAACTAACTCAGCAATGTATCTCAGAATGTTCTCCTCAACGTAAATTCTCTCAACATCCCTCTGCATCTCTAAAAATCTCTCAAGATCAACAACTGGATTGACATCCTCTGTGGGATCGTCCTTCATCCACTCAATCCTTCTCCTCAAAATCTCCATCTCCTCCTCAACATCCCTTGGATATCCTGGCTTCAACCTCATCAAAAACCTGTCAAGCTGAGCTTCTGGTAGGGGATAAGTTCCCTCCTGCTCAATTGGATTCTGTGTCGCTATGACGAAGAAGGGGTCATCTAGCTTGTATGTCTTACCCTCAACTGTAACCTGCCTCTCCTCCATTGCCTCAAGAAGGGCTGACTGTGTCTTTGGTGGACTTCTGTTTATCTCATCTGCCAACAGTATGTTTGTGAATATTGGCCCCTTGACAAACTCGAAGTGATCCCTCCTCCAAACGTTTGTCCCTATTATGTCCGAAGGTAAAAGGTCGGGTGTGAATTGAACCCTCCTGTAACTGGCACCAATAACTCTGGCAAATACCTTTGCAAGCAAAGTTTTGCCCAAACCTGGATAGTCCTCAAAGAGAATGTTCCCGTTGCAGAGACAACAGGCCAAAACCTTCTCAACCAAAACCCTATCACCAACGTATATACTACAAACCTCATCGATTATCCTATCGCAAATCATCCCTCACACCCCTCATAATCTCTTCAACAACCTTCCTCCTCCTCTCAATATTTTTCCTAACAATCCTCTCAACCTCCCACTTGAAGGCTGGTTTTGGAATCTTCAAATCCCTATACTCTACAAGTGGTCTCATTAGATCGCACAATCTCTCCAAGCTCATTGAGTCACTCAGAATTTTTGAAAGAACTATAACGAGTGGAGTCTTATCTCCAGAATTTAAAAAGATTTCAACAGCCCTATCCAAACTTTCCGAAATCTCAACAAATCCCTCCTTACTCTCAGAAATCTCACCCCTCTCAAACCTAAGCTTTGAAAAAGCCTTTACAGCAATCCCAAGAACAATTATCCAATCAATTAGGCTTACAATACCAGGTCTGTCACTGATGAGTGGTCTAGTTACTATGTAGATTGCTAGGATAATTGAAACTGCCAATGCAAAACCTCTCCAAGCCAAAATCCCTTCATACTTAAAAGATGGAATTGTCGTTATGGCTATTGCAATTATTGGGAGTATTACAAGATAAGAAAACATTAGGTAACCAAATAATGCTGAGAGTGCAAGTCCAATCGATGCTGTGAAGGGTTGGGCAAAATCTACCCATGCTAAGGATATGAAGATTAGGAAGAGCAGAAGGTAAAGCTCGTTAATCTCAATTTGAACGTTATCAAATAAAACCTTAGCTGCAAAGAATATTGAAATTGCCAACAGTGTAGGTCTAAACACTCTAACCAATTCACAAGCTACGTAGAAGGCAAACGCAAATGGAACGTATCTCACACTCAAACCAAACTTCATCATTACAAAGTAAACTATTGAAACTGCAATTGCAACACTCAAGATCCTGCCAAACAAGATCTCACCTCATCAAAAACCCTGAGAAAATCCTTCCTTGTAAAACCCCTCTTACCACCATAAACGTAATCCTCAAATATCCTGACACATCCTCTGTCACCAAAAACCTCCCTTGCTGTCTTAAAGTCATCACAGTAACTCTTGAAGACTTCTGCAATTGCATCCCCATAATCCTCAACTATCTTAATCCTAAAAACCTTCCTAACTTTCCCATTTTCAAAAACCAGATCGTATTCTCCAGGTTTATCAAATACGAGCTTTTTTGTCTTTATTCCATTTACCCTCCAATCCCTAAAACTCTTAACTTCAAATCTTACCTCCTCTCCAACCTTCCAGATGTTTGGTAAATCCTTAAACTCCTTCAAAAATCTCACATCCAACCTGCAGTATGCCCTGTATATAAAGTATCCAGCAATGAAAATTGGGGGAAATATCAGGGGGAGAAGTGAAGGCTTCCTAAACTCTACACTACTTGGTAGGTGAAATTCGTCACCTGGATAGTATGCAAATCCCTCCTCACACGAAACCTCAACGTAACCATTCTTCAAGAAGTATGGCTTCCCATTTACATAGACAACACCATTCAACATGTTTCCCATGCTATCTCTGACTGTTATGATTGTCCTGTTGTCTGTGAATCTGTATTCGATGAAAGTCTCTGCAACCGACTTTAGATAGACTTCCTTCTTAAATCCACAAACGTTAAATGTCAGTTTGATGTATCCTACCTTGTCCGACCTAATCCTTAAGGTTTCATTACATCTGAACTCCCTACCGTTGAATGTGAAGTTTACAGGTCTCTTGTTGAAGAATGCACAAACCTCAATCTCACTCTCCCTACCAACTATCACGGTGTAATTTGACAACCACATTTCAACGTCTCCAACCTCAACAGTTGTGTTAAATGTTATGGGTAGTATGTATTTCCCACCATCGTAACGTATTGAGATGTTGTGAAAACCATCTGTCAAATTGAGTTCAAACTCAAAGTTTCCACGATCGTCGGTTTTTGTGGATCTGTAAATCTCACCATCAACGTAGATATTTATGTAGGCTGGAAGTTCCCTACATTCAATTTTACCCCTAGCAACGTACTTCCTTGGAATCTTGTCTGGTAGATTTAGATGTATCTTGGGTCTCTCGTATATCTCAACTGTTGGATCGCTCCAAGATTCTGCATACTTCAAACTTCCTACAAAGTGGGCAACTACGTGATACTTCCCAGTGACATTCAAAACCTTAAAACTGGAATTGAATCTACCTTTTTTTACCTCTGCAAGCCCAAGCAGAATTCCTCTCTCCCCCTTATCCCTCTTCAAATATATCTCAACAAAACCACTCTCTCCAGTAACTGAGCCCTCGATATGAATGTATTCACCCTCAACTACTCTCTCATCAACCCTATCAATCTTAACAACTGTGGGAATCTTCTCAACCAAACTCAGTGGAGTTGGATCAAATTCAACCCATCCCTCCTTAAACTTCACCTCAGCCCACATGTGAGCTTGGTCTCCAAATACAGTCTGATTCTCCTCAGTTGGCTTCACTCTGTAACCCTCAACAATCCTAGCTGGAATTCCAATTGACTCGCACATGACAACGAATGCTGAGGCGAAGTGCTTGCATATCCCCCTCTTCCCATCAAATAGGAACCAGCAGATTGGATCACCCTTTGGATTGTAATCGAAACTGTAACTGTAATTTGACTTCAAGAAATTCTCTATCCTCTTAACCTTCTCGTAACCTTCAGAATCACCAACAACTTTGAGAGTTAACTCCCTAACCTCATCCAAGCATGGAACATCAATCTTTGAATGTTCATCATCCGCAAGCTCTGTCGGCTTGAAATTTTCAACCCTCACGAAACCGTAATAACTTACGTTAACCCTGTTAACTTTAAATGTATTTGAACTTGAGTTGTATGCAGATTTAACGGTTACCATTACAGTTCCCTTGTAAACTGGTATGTGTCCCTCAAATGGAACTATGGGTGTAACCTTGTAAATCTTACCACCAAAACCCTGAAAATCACCGTATCTATTCTCATCATACCAAACTCCATCCCTATAAGAGTTGTAAACTGTTGTCCTCATGTAGCTTGCGTTGTATCCCTCTACGAAGTATATTGGAATCCTTGGTGGATTTGAGCTTGATGAGAGGTTGTTGAAGTTTGAATGAACACTTGCAAAACTTGCGGGTTTCTCAACATTCTTTCCATCAATCCAAACGATACCCTCAAGCTTTGTCCTACTGAAGTCAACCTTATCTACAAAGTTCACAATCATAATAATTCCAATTATTGCCAGAACTACCAGCACCCTCTCCATCTCGACACACCCGCAAATGCAACGATTGTTGCAAATACACCCAGCAAACCCAAAACTATCCTATCCAAATTTAGAGATATCAGGAGGTAGCTGTATGATAGGTATGCAAGAAATCCAAATGCAAATGCCAGGGGAATTGTTATCTCACTTTCAGAATTCCAAACTATTCTCGATATGACAAACATCGTTACTATGAGGGGTATGTGGTGTCTCGTTGGGTGAAACATGTCTAGGAGGTATGATGAGTTGTAACCTAGGTAGTTCAACAAGTTTACGAGTCCGTAGAATGTTTGGGTTGGTAGGACATTAACTATGCTAATGCATGTCAGTATTGCAAATAGTGGGAAGTTGAAGGGATTTCTCCTCATAATCAGAGATACCGCAGGTATTACGAGTAACACATACAGATAATCAAGACTGAATTCAAGGGTTTCAATAACGAGAATTATTGAAGTTACAGCAAGCAAACAGTTCATTATAACCTTGATCATCCTATCAACCTTGCCAAGGCAAGACTAACATCCTTATCCGCATCAACATCCACCGACATCACCTTCCTACGTATCCCCCTCCTCACAACTTCAATCACACCCCTCGAAACTTCACTTCCAAATTCCTTCTTGATGTTCAATATCAATCCCTTCAATCCCATCTTTGCCAGCTTAAGTCTGAAATCTATTGGTTTTGAATATTCAATCCTGGTAATTAGTATGACGTAGGGTTTGTATGTCAGTAGGTATGGCTTACACAATTCCAAGGCAGAATTTAAGCCTTCTTCACCACACTCAATCCTCGAAAGAGACTCAAGTATCCTTCCAAACTGCTTAAATCCTACATCTGGGTAGAGTAGTTCCCTCAAACCTACTATGTACATCCCAATCTTGTGACCACGTTGTGCAAAGTAGTATGAGAGGGATGCTGTCAGAGTTATCAAGAAATCGAGAACCCTCTCCATGTAAACGTTTGCATCCACAAAGAACCAAACTGTCTTCTTACCCTCAACCTCATATACGTTGACCTTCAAGCTTCCAGTTCTTGCCGTAGCCTTCCAGTTTATGAATTTCATGGGTTCGTAGTTGTAGTCCCTTATCTCCCTGAACTCCGTTCCAGGTGATCCAATCTTTGATACGTCTATGTCTGGAATTGGAGATTTTGCCTTTGTCCTCTCAGTCCTTATCCTGATAACTCTCCTAACCTTTGGCTTAACCTCAAACTCAAAATCCAAATCTAAAGTCCTAATATTCCTCCAAGTATTCAAAGGATTTCTAACATCGATCTTCAGATCCTTAAGTCTGTAAAGTCCAGCCTTCTTTATCTCAACCTTATACCTCAATTCAACATTCCTCCATCCAAGTATGAAGAAACTTGACACGTTCGAACCTTCAACAATCTCAAGGGAATCTGGTATTACGTGTTCAATCTTTACAATCCCAAATCCAACAAATTTTAAAGAGATTTTAATATCCATTAAGTCACCAACAAACTCAACGTAACTCCTACTCACCTTGCAAACTCTTACTTTAGCGAAGTGTGGAACTGCAAGGATTATGAGGGGTATCAGTGCGGACGATACAACTTCTCTAGATGTGGATATGAGTCCAACTATCGTTAGGAACATTGCGACCTTGATCATATCCCTCACAAGCATAAAAGATTGTCGATTAATCGTATTTTACACTTTCTAGAAAACATTTAAACGCAACTCCAAACATTCTTGCATGAAGATTGCAGTCATACCTGGTGATGGAATTGGGAGGGAGGTAATTTCTGCAACACTACACATACTTCAAAACTTGGATCTTCCATTTGAATACGTTTATGCTGAGGCTGGAGATGAGTGTATGAGGAAGTTTGGTGTTCCATTACCAGATGAAACACTTGAGATTTGCAGGGAGAGCGATGCAATTCTCTTTGGTGCTGTTGGTGAGACTGCAGCTGACGTCATTGTAAGGTTGAGGCAAGAGCTCGATCTGTTTGCAAATGTTAGACCTGCAAAATCTATCAGGGGCGTGAATTGTTTATACGATGTGGATATTGTAGTTGTTAGGGAGAATACTGAGTGTCTATACAAGGGTTACGAGTTTGAAGTTGGAGATTCTGCAGTTGCGATGAGAGTTATTACGAGGAGGGGTTGTGAGAGAATCGTTAGATTTGCATTTGAATTTGCAAGGAGGGAGGGGAGGAAGAGGGTTACCGCACTTCATAAGGCAAACGTTTTAAAGAAGACTTGTGGTTTATTTAAAAATGTTTTTTATGAGATTGCTAAGAATTACGAATTTGAGGTGAACGATTACTACATAGATGCTGGTTGTCTGTATCTGGTAACAAAACCTTGGATATTCGATGTCATAGTGACAACAAACCTCTTTGGTGACATAGTGAGTGATTTGACAGCTGGACTTGTTGGTGGGTTGGGGTTGGCACCTTCTGCAAACATTGGTGAAAGGTATGCGTTGTTTGAGCCAGTTCATGGATCCGCACCTGACATAGCTGGGAAGGGTATTGCAAATCCAAGTGCAACAATTCTCTCAGCATGCATGATGCTAAGGCACTTGGGTTTTGGAGAGGTTGCTGAAAAGGTTGAGAGGGCTTTGGAGAATGTTATATCTGAAGGAAAGACTACACCAGACTTGGGGGGAAATCTTAAAACGATGGAGTTTGCTGAAGAGGTTTTGAAAAATATAGGTTAAGTTTTTATTCCTTTCGTAGTTTTTTTGGCGATAGGTTATGAGGGAGGCATGTGGGATATTTGGTGTGATGGATAGGGGTGGTAGGAGATTTGGATGTGAGATGGTAGTTAACGCTTTGAAGAACATGTATGTGAGAGGGAATGGTTTAGGTGCTGGGTATGCAGTTTACGGACTTTACAAGGATTACAGGGAGTATTACTGTCTTCACGTCTTGATGGAGAATTCAGATGTAAAGAGGGTTGTTGATGACTTTGTAAATAGGAACTTCGATGTTGTTCACGATGAAGAGATACCCGTGAACGATGAGGTTAAGGTTGTAAATCCACCAATCTTCTGGAGATACTTCGTCTCTCCAAGGTACGATCTAAAGGATGACTACGTTGTTGAGAAGGTTATGGAGATAAACACGAAGATAGATGGTGCATATGTCATATCTTCCGGTAAAAATATGGGTGTATTTAAGGGAACGGGATTTCCCTGGGATATTGCTGAATACTTCATGATAGACGAATACAAGGGATACATATGGCTTGGACACAGCAGATTCCCGACGAACACACCTGGATGGTGGGGTGGTGCACATCCCTTCTGCATACTCGATTGGAGTGTCGTTCACAATGGAGAGATTTCGAGCTATGGAACGAATAAGCGTTACCTTGAGATGTTCGGTTACCACTGCACCCTTATGACTGATACTGAGGTTATGGCTTACATATTCGATTTACTGATGAGGAGACATGGATTGCCAATTGAGACAGTTGCAAAAATATTGGCTCCTCCAATGTGGGATCAGATAGACATAATGGAGGAGGAGATGAAGAGGTTTTACACCGTGCTTAGGATGACTTATGCCCCCTTACTTGTAAATGGACCCTGGACAGTCATAGTTGCTCATCACGGTGAGATGTTTGGATTGACAGACAGAATAAGACTTAGACCTCTTACAGCTGGGGAAAAGGGCGATTTACTATTTTTGTCATCCGAAGAGTCCGCAATAAGATCTGTTTGCAATCCAGACAGAGTTTGGACTCCACATGGAGGGGAGCCAGTTGTAGGTAGGTTGAAGGGGAGGGCTTTGAAGAGGGTGGTGAAATGAAGTCTCACCTGTTACCAGAGTTCTTCGTTGAGAGGATTGAGGATAGATGTGACAGATGTGGTGTATGTGTTAAGCAGTGTCCTTGGGGAGTCTTTAGCTGGAATGGAACTGAGATAATGATAGACTATACGAAGTGTGTTGGATGTCAGAGATGTGTCGTTTACTGTCCAAACAAGGCTCTGATTGTAAAACCTTATGAAGGATCCTACAGACCAAATACATACTGGACAAAGGAGATAATTTCGGATATAAAGAAGCAGGCTGAGCAGGGTGGAGTCATATTGACTGGAACTGGTAGTGACAAGCCTTACAAGATATACTTCGATCACATACTCCTAAATGCATCCCAAGTTACAAATCCATCGATAGATCCATTGAGAGAGCCTATGGAACTTAGGACATTCATAGGAAGGAAGCCCGATAGGTTGGAGATAGAGGACTTAGATATAAGAACTGAGATATCACCAAACCTCGTTATAGAAACTCCAATAATGTTTGCTGGGATGAGCTATGGAGCAATAAGTTACAATGCGTTTCTTTCTTTGGCAATGGCTGCGAAGGAGTTTGGAACGAAGTTTTGCACTGGAGAGGGAGGATTGCCAAGGGATATGAGGGAGGAGTATGGTGAAGTTGCGATAGTTCAGTGTGCTAGTGGTAGGTTTGGTGTGGATCCAGAATACTTAAACTGTGCGTGTGCAATTGAGATAAAGATTGGGCAGGGTGCAAAGCCTGGGATAGGTGGGCATCTGCCAGGTGAGAAGGTTTCCGCTAAAATCTCTGAGACGAGAATGATTCCAGAAGGGACTGATGCACTTTCCCCAGCACCACATCACGACATATATTCGATAGAAGATTTGGCCATGCTTATATATGCTTTGAAGGAAGCTACAAACTATGAAAAACCTGTTTTTGTCAAAATTGCAGCTGTTCACAATGTTGCATCTATTGCGAGTGGTATTGTGAGGGCTGGGGCTGATGCAATTGTTATAGATGGATTTAGAGGTGGAACTGGTGCAAGTCCAAAGGTTATGAGGGATCACGTTGGAATTCCAATTGAGATGGCAATTGCTGTTGTAGATCAGAGGTTGAGGGAGGAGGGAATTAGGCAAAAGTGTTCGATAATTGCGAGTGGTGGTATAAGGTGTTCAGCTGATGTTGTGAAGGCTATCGCATTGGGTGCGGATGCTGTTTACATTGGGACTGCTGCACTCATTGCAATGGGTTGCACGATGTGTCAGAAGTGTTACACGGGTAAGTGTGCATGGGGTATATGCACTCAAGATGAAAACCTTGCAAAGCGTTTGAATCCAAAGGTTGCTTCAAAGCGTTTGGTAAATCTTTTGAGGGGATGGAGCTTGGAGATTAAGGATATGCTTGGAGGGATGGGTATAAATGCAATCGAGAGCTTGAGAGGTAACAGAGAGCATCTAAGGGGTGTTGGGTTAGAGAGCTGGGAACTTGAGATTTTGGGAATAAAGGGGGTTGGAGAAGGATTTTGAGGTGATTCAATGTTATTCGACCCCCATGTCGATGGTGTTAGGAAGTTAGAGGAGCTTTTTGATCGTGTTAGGTTTCAAGGTAAGAGGGTTGAGATAGATGCAAAGGATTTGAAGCACAAGGAGTTGAACGATTTGATGAGGGAGTGTATTCTAAGGGGTGCTAGGGAGATAGTTTTGAAGAACGTCTGTGGTCAGAGATACATTGCATCGAGGTTGTTCTTCAACAAGCCAGTGAAAGTTAACATAGACATATATGGAACTCCAGGTAACGATTTGGGTGCATTTTTGAGTGGTCACAGGATTGTTGTTTATGGGAATGCACAGGATGGTGTTGGAAACACGATGGATGATGGTGAAATAGTTGTTCACGGTAGGGCTGGTGACGTTGTTGCGATGTGCATGAGAGGTGGTAGGATATTCGTTAGAGATTACGTTGGATACAGGTGTGCAATTCACATGAAGGGTTACGTTAACAAGATACCTATACTCGTGATAGGTCAAACCTCTCAGGATTTCCTCTGTGAATACATGGCTGGTGGAAAGGTTATCGTTCTTGGTATTGGTGTTGAAAGACACAGATGCAACTACGTTGGGACTGGGATGCATGGGGGTGAGATATACATTGGTGGCAAAATTGAAAGTCATCAGTTTGGTAAGGAGGTTGGGATTGTTGAGATTGAAGAGGATGACTGGAAGTTTTTGGAGGGAATTGTTAGGGAATACTGTTTTTACTTTGGGATGGAGGGAAAGGAGGATGATATACTTGGTAAGAATTTTGTAAAGCTGATTCCAGTAACAAAGAGACCATACGGAAAGGTTTACGCATACTAATATATTGAACTTAAAACTACTTTAGCTTATAATGTTTAAATGGGAAATCCCTCCAGAAGGAGGAAAGGAGCATACAAAATTTCGTAAAAAAGCTAAGGCTGGAAAAATAGATGATTTACCACAGGGAACTGTAGAAACTGAATCTAAGCCCTTTAGTATAGATTTAAGACCTGATGGACAACTTGTAAAAGAAGAACGATTAAAAGTTAATAAAAATGAAGCATTCTCAGAACTCCTTGTAAGAGTTACTTATCCATTACCCATAATTTTTGAAATTGAAAGAAGTATAAAGAGGGCAATTGGTAAGATAGGCTTATACTCATTTGAAAACTTAGATAACCATGTAATTGAGTCGATTTATATGATAGTAAAAGAAGGGAAAAGAAAGAAGATTATAAACAATAGCAATAAACTTAAAAAGCTAAGGAATTGGTTAAATAAAATGGAAGAAATTGGAAGATTTAAGATAAGATTGTTCCTCATTGATTTAGAGGCTAATTCTATGTATGAACTTAAAAATGATGGAACTTTAAAAGAAGTATGAAGCTCTGTTGAAAAATTGATGATGGTTGAATCTATTCGTCGGATGCCATTCGTTATGCCAAATCACAAGCTTAATTTTCAACAGAACAGAAATATAATATTAAGTGTGGGACACATTCCATTATGATCGAGATCAAGACTAACAGGAGGGTTGAGTTGATAGACATAACTGAGAGGGTTAAGAAAATCGTTGAGAGGTCGGATGTTGAGGACGGTATCGTTGTCATTTACACAAGGCACACTACAACTGCAGTAATAATAAACGAGAATGAGAGGGGTTTGATGGAGGATGTGATTGTTACACTCGAAAGACTAATTCCAACTCAAGCTGGATACCTTCACGACAGAATAGACGACAATGCAGATTCACATCTCAGATCAATCTTGCTTGGAAACTCCGTCGTAATTCCAATAACCAACGGAAAACTTGACTTGGGAACTTGGCAGAGGATAATTTTTGTTGAGTTGGATGGTCCTAGGAATAGGAGGGTTGTTGTGAAGGTTGTTCCATGCTGAGGCTTGTTTTTGTTGAAGCATCACTCGAAACGATTCCAACATCAATAGCGAAACATCCTTCAGTTCTTAGTGATGCAAGAAGGAGAAAGAAGAAACCTACTGAGATAATATTGGACGATTCAAAGCATCACTCCGCAATGAAAAACCTTGAGAGGAGGGAGAAGAGGGGGAGACCAGACATAATACATCAATGCCTCCTACTTGCGTTGGATTCACCAATTGAAGATTTGGAGATATTTGTTCATACTGTAAACGATATTTTGATATGGATAAACAGGAAAACGAGACTTCCAAGAAACTACAACAGATTTTTGGGACTCATGGAGGATCTTTTCAAGAGGGGTGAAATTGGAGCTGATGAGACTCTACTCAAGATTACCAATTTAAGTTTGAGGGATGTTTTGGAGGACTTTAGGGTTGTTGTGATGAGTGAGAGAGGTGAGATGAAAGATTTAAGTTTTGATGGTTATGCGGTTTGTATAGGTGCCTTTCCTCATGGGGAATTCAATGAGAGAAATCTCAGGCTATTTGAGGATTTGAATGCTGAGTTTGTTTCAATTGCAAATAAACCTGTTACAGCTCTATACACAACTTGCAGAGTCATATCCTCCTTTCAACATACCTACCTCTAAGCTCTATTTCCTCAGCCCTCTTTATAACATCTTCAGCCTTATCGTAATCCATGTAACCTTCTATGAAGGCTTGCTTCAATTCCTCCCAGTTGTCAAAGCTTGCCTTCAAAGATTCAAAGTAAACGTGCAAATCAACACCTTTTGGCTCTATCCTCTCATCTATGAATGAGAGTCCAAAATCGACAAAGTATATTCTATTACCATACAGTATCATGTTCATTGGTGTTATGTCTCCATGAATAATTCCAGCTCTGTGCATCTTCGCTACAAGTTTTCCAATCTCCCTACTAACCTCTTCACTCATAACATCCTTCACAGACTTACCCTTAACCCTCTCCATAACTATCTTCTCACCATCTATGTCGAGTATTATCGGTGTTGGAATTCCATTTCTCCTTGCAAGTGAGATTATCTTTGCCTCAGTCTTTGTCCTGTTCTTTCTAATAATATCATCTAACTTTTTATTTCTGTAACGTTTTGGCTTCCTCACCTTCTCAACAACGTTCTCGTATATCCTAACTTCAGCTTCTCCACCCAAGTAAATTCTTTCAAGTTTTCCATAATTAATACTCCTCTTCAAAGTAATCCTCAAATTCCTCAACCTCTTCAACCTCCTCCTTCTCCTCCAAATCTTCGAGCTTATACTCCTCGTTTGTATCGAGATTCAAGAACTTACCATTCCTGTATATCAAGACAGTCTCACAGAGTTCACATTTAACCTTCATCTCATCGTAGAGATCCTTCAATTCAATTTCTTCACCGCAGTATGGACACCTTATGATCTTCACCGCCATCCTTCAAAGCTAACATATTCAAATTTAAGCTTTTTCCTCAAAAATCTTAAAAATCCATGATATACTTGAAGCATGGGATTCGAAAGCTTATTCAAAAAGATTACAGATTACAAGTGGGAATTGCCAAGGGGTTACAAGCATGGTATGAGGGTTCCAGCGGTATTTTACGTGAACAGAAAGTTGATGAACATACTTGAGAAGGATGCTGTTGAGCAAGCCGCAAACGTTGCTACTATGCCTGGAATATGTAAAGCTAGCTTGGTTATGCCAGATGTTCATGTTGGTTATGGATTTCCAATTGGTGGTGTTGCTGGGTTTGATGCTGAGGAGGGTGTTGTTAGTCCAGGTGGGGTTGGATTTGATATAAATTGTGGGGTTAGGTTAATTCGATCAAATTTGAGTGTTGATGATGTAAAACCGAAGATCCGTGAACTTATAGATGAGCTTTTTGTAGCAGTTCCCTCTGGGGTTGGAAGTGAAGGCAGGCTGAGGGTGAAGGATAAGGAGCTTGATGAGATACTCTTAGCTGGGGCAAGGTGGGCTGTTGAGAATGGATACGGTTATGAAAGGGATTTGGAGCACTGTGAGGAGAACGGTGCATTGGAAGGTGCAAAGCCCGAGGTTGTGAGTAGGAAGGCTAGGGATAGGGGGAGACCGCAGCTGGGAACTCTGGGGAGTGGAAACCACTTCCTTGAGGTTCAATACGTTGACAAGATCTACGATGAGGATTGTGCAAAGGTTATGGGGCTTGAGGAGGGAATGGTTACAGTTATGGTTCACTGTGGTAGTAGGGGTTTGGGTCATCAGGTTTGCAGTGACTTCCTAGTTGTCTTGGATAGGGCTGTGAGGAAGTATGGGATAAAACTTCCAGACAGACAGCTTGCATGTGCACCTATAAAGAGTAAGGAGGGGCAGGATTACTTTGGGGGTATGGCTGCGAGTGCAAACTATGCTTGGTGCAACAGGCAGATAATAACACATTGGGTTAGGGAGACATTTGAGAAGGTTTTCAGAATGAGTGAGGAGGATTTGGGAATGGAGTTGATATACGACGTCGCACACAACATTGCAAAGTTTGAAACTCACAGGGTTAATGGGAGGAAGGTTAAGCTCTGCGTTCACAGGAAAGGAGCAACAAGGGCTTTTGGACCTGGACATTCAGATATACCTGAGGACTATCGTAAGATAGGTCAGCCCGTTTTGATACCTGGTTCGATGGGGACTCCAAGTTACGTTCTCGTTGGGACTGAGAAGGCTATGGATGAAACATTTGGTTCAACTTGTCATGGTAGTGGTAGGGTTATGAGTAGGGCTGAAGCGAAGAGGAGGATGAGAGGTGACCAGGTTAAGAACAAGCTTTTGAAGAGTGGGATATATGTAAGGGCAACACATGGAGCTGTTTTGGCCGAGGAGGCACCTGAGGCTTACAAGATGAGTGACGATGTTGTAGAGGTTGTTCATAGAGCTGGGATATCAAAGATCGTTGCAAGACTGAGACCTTTGGGTGTTGCCAAGGGTTGATTCATGATAGGTTTGTATGTCATAACGACTTCAGAATTTGGAAGGAGTCATGAAGAATTGGCAGAATTGGCTTTGAAGGCTGGAGTTAGATTTATTCAGTTTAGGGAGAAGGGAATGAGTGTTAGAAGGATGTATGAGATTGCAAAGAAGCTAAGAACTCTCACATCAGAATACTCCGCAACATTCATAGTGAACGACAGGGTTGATCTCGCTTTAGCAGTTGATGCTGATGGCGTCCATTTGGGTCAGGATGACATTCCGTTTGAAGTTGTTGGGGATTTCTTTGATGGTATCTTGGGTGTTTCGACTCACAGTGTTGAGGAGGCAAAGAGGGCTGAGAGGTATGCTGATTATGTGAGTGCTGGTCCAGTGTTTAGGACAGATGTTAAGAGGGATTTGAAGCCTATAGGTTTGGAGGGACTTAGAAAGATTGTCTTGGAAGTTGGAAAGCCTGTGGTTGCAATTGGTGGTATAAATAGGGATAACGTTGAGGATGTTTTAAAGGTTGGTGTGAAGGGTGTAGCAGTGATTTCAGCTGTTGCAAAATCCAAAAATCCTGAGAGGGCTGCAAGGGAAATTTTGGAAATTGTTAAAAGGTATCTTGGGGTTTAATATGAGGTGCATAACACTTACGGTAGATGCTATAATACCATACAAGGGAGGTATCGTTTTAATAAAGAGGATGAACGAACCTTTCAAGGATCACTACGCTTTACCTGGTGGAATTGTGGAGTATGGGGAGAGTGTTGAAGAGGCTTTGGTTAGGGAAGTTAAAGAGGAGACAGGTTTGGATGTTGAACCCTACAAACTCGTTGGAGTTTATTCAGATCCAAACAGAGATCCCAGGGGTCATTTTGTTTCCGTTTGCTTTATAGCCATCCCAAGGGGTGGTGAGCTTAGAGCTGGTAGTGATGCGGGAGATGTTGGCATTTTCAAGCTCAGTTCTCTCCCAAAATTGGCATTCGATCACGATAGGATGGTTGAAGATTCAAAGGAAATTTTGGCAAAACTTGGGTTAGATTTTTAATCAACATCTGAAGTTTTGCATAGGTGATTACTTGAAGTTCTGTGAGAAGTGTGGGGGAGTCATGATTCTCAGGGATGGGAAGTTCGTTTGTAGGAGATGTGGATATGAGGAGGAGGGAGGGAGTGGTAGGTTTGTAATCGAATCAAAGCGAAACAACAATGAGATTCCAATTATAGAGGAGAGGATTGAGACTCTACCAAAGACGAGGATTGTTTGTCCATACTGTGGTAACACTGAAGCTTACTGGTGGATAAGACAGATGAGAGCTGCAGATGAACCTGAGACGAGATTTTACAGATGCACAAGATGTGGTAAGACCTGGAGAGAATACTCCTAATTTTTTGGAGTGTGGAATTAACAAGAAATACTACGTTGAAAATTCGATAATTATCGAATTTAAAATCAACCAAAAGCCGTTTATCATACTAATCCTCTAATAAGGTTTGTGATCTATTTTCAACAGAGTTGACAGTTTTCAGTTCAAATTTATTACTTTTAATTTATAAAAATAATCTTAACAAATTAGAAATGATTAGTATTATAATAATAATTTTATAAATTTAGAAAGATTTATAATCTTTGAGGATCACTTTAGTTGGGTGGTGGAGATGGAGAAGAAGGAGGCTGAGAAGGTTGTAAAGGAGATGAAGTTGTTTATTACTATATAAAAATAATTTTATTATGATGATCAAAAAATATTATTTTATAGAAATTTTTAAATTGACTGTAAAACCAATAAGCTTGATATTCCCAATACCTGCATTACAATTCCTCATCTTCTCACAGATAGGAACAGATGTTGAGTCTTTTCTGTATGCACTTCTCTTTTCATTTACATTCTATCCAGCTGTAAATCTTTGGAATCATATAAACGATGTTAAGGAGGATTTGTTGGCTGGAAAGTATAATGTTTTTGCGGAGAGTGATTGTTTAAAGCTCTTTGGAATATTCCTAGTTTTAATCATGTTTGCAATTTCATTCTTCATTTTATCTATCTGCTCAAATCAGAAGAATCTTGGTTTTGTCCTGTATGTAGTATGCTTTGTAGTAGCTTGGTTGTATTCTGACAGAATGTTTGTAGGTAGGTTTGTTGGAAGGTTTAAGGATCATTACGTTACTGAATTAATGTCCTTTGTAATTTTTTGCCCATCTTTTGCACTTATAATTTGGACATTCTTCGAAGTCATAAATGTTAGATCTTTGATGGTTTCACTAACATTCCTGTTTTTTATACTCTTCAGCGTCCTCTTGAAAGATGTTAAAGATATATCTGGAGACATGAAGGCAGGGTTGAAGACCCTTGGAGTTGTCTTCAGTCCAAAAACCCTACTCAAGTTTGCATCCCTATCTATACTACTTTATTATTTATCGATACTCATTTCTGTCATATTAAACATCTATAACTTCACATCGATACTTGCCCTAATACCTTTCACAGTTTTTATGCATTCGGTTTGGAATTTTGCCAAGAACAATTGGTCTTTGGCTTTTAAGACTGTGAGATACTTTAGAAATATGGTGATATCAAACTATGCTTCAATATCACTCCTCATAGTTCTAGGTCTCTTATCTCAAGCATTGCAGACGTTCCCGAAGCCGTGAAACATAGACCTCTCTGAATTTCTGAAAGGTAATTTTTATTCAAAAGATTAAATTTAAATGATGGATGAGCTGAAAGTATACCAAAGTAGTCCTTACAAAAATCGTCAGCCATCCTCTTTATCTCAACACATCTCCCAGCAAACATTGGAATTACGTTGGAATCTATTACAAAGAAATCAAAAGAATCCTCAAAACTCTTACCTTCAAACAATCCTCTAAAAGCCCTTATACCCCCCTTAAAGTGTTCACCCAGAAACAAGGCTCTATCGTAAAATAAATCCAAATCGAATAAACAGGGATAAATCTTTAGAGGAACAGGCCCCAAACCAAGCAAGGATGATCCAAACGTCTCATTACTTATTAGGGCTAAACCGTAAGGTGAAACTGTCCTAAACTTCTCTCTCTCAATCATCCTTAAAGTTTCATCTTCGCTGTATATCCTAATGTATTTCGAATTTTCAAGAAACTTCACGGGCGTAACTCCGTTGATCTCACCTATTGCAATTCCCCCCTTAACAACGTTGACCTCCACGGAACTTGGAAAGTAACTCTTTATTATTTCGACAGTTTCATCAAAACTTCTACCCCTCTCAGGAAACACGTCGTGAAATCTTGTGTTGATTTTACCCTTAAAGCAAACTGCAAC
>Ga0190367_1000320_pt1 | contig 36282 bp, 38 predicted proteins | sample 4872181011_MG_FD_171838 | JGI IMG/M metagenome (GOLD analysis project Ga0190367, IMG submission 171838) | Hydrothermal vent microbial mat bacterial communities from Southern Trench, Guaymas Basin, Mexico - 4872-18-10-11_MG | ecosystem: Environmental > Aquatic > Marine > Hydrothermal vents >... | reverse complement strand
GTAGAGTTCTTGTCGCATTTGCCTAAGTGCTCTGTTGAGATTCTCGCTCCTTTTTCTTTTTAATTGCTAGTCCTACCATCATAGATGCATAAATATGGAGCCTCCATGCCTCGGGGGTCCCGAACTCCCATGCTATCTTTCTAGCTAGTTCCCTTAACTCTAATGCCTCCTCTAAGGTCAGTTCGTCTTTCTCGAATAGCTCCTTAGCCCTCAGTATCTCCTCCTTTGTTATTGGGTTTACTAGTGCTATCCTAAAAATCCTCTTTCTCGAATAGCATAATTGTCACTAGTCCCTTTATACCTCTGAAATAATGTATTGAGGATTAAGCTAGTAGTAGGACTCCCACTGAAGAGAACTACATTTTTATCGATATAGTCTTAATTGATAATGTGGGAGTATGCCAAAGATTAAGTGTAAGCTTGTAAAGTGGGAGGAGGTAGTAGAGTGGTGTAGGAAGTTAGCTGAAAAGATAAAGGAGTCTGGGTGGAGGCCCGATCTCATAGTAGCTATAGCAAGGGGAGGGTATACTCCAGCTAGACTTCTATGTGACTTTCTAGACATACACGATCTCGTAAGTATTCAGATACTGCACTGGGGAAGAGCCGCCGAGATAACAGCAGAAGCACATGTCAAATATCCCTACCAGCTAGACCTAAGCGGGAAGAAAGTACTACTAGTAGACGATATATGTGATACTGGTGACTCGATAATAGTAGCCAAGAAGTATATTCTGGAGAAGTGGAAACCCGCAGAGCTTAAAGTAGGGGTAATGCAGTGGATCTCCTCAGTAGCTAAGATCAAACCAGATTACTATGTAGAGGAGATTCCGTGGATCTGGTATCAGTATCCTTGGACTAGATTAGAGGATACTATCAATTTCTTCGAGAAAATCTTGGATTCGTGGAAGAAAGAGAAAGGAAAGACGGAGTGGACCTATAATGAACTTATAGAGGCCTTTAAGGACTATGTTGGTATAGATGTAGGTGAGAAGTACTATAGACTCGCTCTAGAGAAACTAGTTGAAGAAGGTAGGCTTGTAAGAGAGGACAATAGATATAGATACACTGCTTAAGATATTTTTATACTTAGTAGCTCGCATAAAAATGAATAATAATCCTTGGTAATATTTAATAAATCCCATAAAAGAGAGAGCAAGAGTCTAATACGTTTTCTTCTTTTGGGTTAGAGATAAGAGGTATTGATTTAAGGAGTATATAGAGGACGAACCTAATGAACGCGAATATAGCAGTAATAGATATGACTAAGAGAAAAGTTCATATCAAAAGTCTGCCCGAGAGCACTCTTAAAGAGTGTATAGGGGGGAGAGGTTTAGCACTATATCTTTTAAAAGAGTACTGGATCCCCGGAGCATATCCACTAGATCCTGATAATCCTCTCATAATAACAACTGGCCCACTAAGCGGTTTAAGAGATATCTGTGCTTCAGCAGTACTCTCCTTTCGATCACCACTAACTAAAACATATTCCGACTGCTATCTCGAAGGAGACTTCGGTGGTATGCTGAAAAAAGCGGGATTTGACGCACTGGTGATCTATGGAAGAGCTCAAGTACCTCTATATTTACTGATAACAGAGGGGAAGATAGAGTTTAGAAATGCTCTAAGTGTATGGTACTCTAGTGTACACGAGACACTTGAGTATATGTATGAGGATGCTGGTATTCATGGATCCTCTCTAGTCATAGGACCAGCTGGTTCATATCTTGTCAGACCTTCAGGCGTCATAGTGGATGGAGTCTGGCTTACTGGTAGAGGAGGGGCTGGGCTAGTACTGGGTGTTAAGAGACTAAAGGGTATTTTAGTGTATGGAGATAGGGAATTGACTGTAAGAGATTACGATAGCTTATACGAAGTCTGGGCTCAAAATTTAAAATCCTCTGTTCCACCAAATCCCCTTAGTACTCTAGGACTCCCTAGTATAAGTAAGCTTGTACCATATAGGAACTTTAACACTTTAGAGGAGGAATGCGGACTTGTAAGAGAACTAGATGTACTTAGAGTGGGCGTACTAAGTTGTAAAGGATGTCCTATGGGCTGTTCGCTTATCTACCGTACTAGTAATGGGCTTAAAACTATAGATGTGAACTCTGCCCTTATGCTAGGTCCCAACTTAGGAGTGTGTAGTCTAGAGAATGTACTAGAACTTATGAATAGGTGTAGAGACCTCGGATTGGAGCCCATATCTACAGGAGCTATACTCTCATGGTTCATGGAGATCATGGATAGGAAGTATATAACAGAGGAGGATACAGATGGGCTTAGTATAGAGTTCGGAGATATGAGTACTATACTTGAAGTACTAGATCTGATAGCTCATAGGAAAGGCTTTGGGGCTATTATGGCTGAGGGTGTTATGAGAGCTAGTAGAATAATCAATAAAGGCACGGATAGGAGTGCAGTCCATGTAGCTGGACTAGAAATGGGATCTATAAATCCGATTGAAGATCCCATGCTCCAGCTAATGTACCTCACAGCACTATCCCCACTAGATATTCTCTCGTTAAGGGATTATCTTCCTTCCCTCCCACGTTCACTGGAGGAATTACTGGAATTACGTTTACGCAAATCTCTAGCCTTTACATTACCATTGTGTGGTAGATACCCTATAGAATTTAAATTCGTGAGAGAGATCCTTAAGTACTCTATGAATCTTGACTTAAAGGAAGATAAATTAAAATTTATGTCAAAGAATATTCTGAAGTTTATTAGTAGTATACGTAGTAAGGAAGGATTAAAGGATTATCCCTCCATACCTAGTAATAAGGTAATTAAGCGCACTCCACTCTTGGATAGGTTATTGAGAGCTTGGATAGGTTATTTTCAGATCTCTTGATCTCTATTTCCCCTTGTTGAGCTTCCTAAAGTTCGGTTAATAGTCCTTGCTTGTGTCATAAAGTCTCCTGTCAGATCTGTGCTTTATATAATGTTCCAAGTAAGGTTTAAACATCGAATGTTAACTATGAAATTTGAAGTAGTATTGAAAAGGCTAATATAAAGGCCTAGGTCTAATTAACTGAGGATTAGATATGGGACTTAAAGAGGATATATTGAAGCTATTAAAAGAGGATGAGGAATTTAGACTAGCAGTAGCTGGTATACTAGGATACCGTGAAATCCTTGAAAGACTTAAAAAGCACGATGAGAAGTTTGATGAACTACTTGAGGAGATTCATAAGCTAAGAGAAGAATTTACAATTATGAGTAGAGAGATGCGTGAACTGAGAGAAGAATTCGTACAGTTGAGTAGAAGAGTCGAAGTAACTATAGGTAGTATGGGTAGAAGATGGGGTATGGATCTAGAGAGAACAGTCCTAAAGATATTCAGAAAAGTCCTCGAAGAAAGGGGAATCGAGCCGGGGAAAGTCGAAAAATTCAAGTTTAGAGATATAGATGGTAGGATTACGGGTGTTAAAGGTAGAACAGTAGATGTCGATGTGTTAGTTAGAGATGAAAAGGTATACGTAATAGAAGTGAAATCCAGGACTGAACTAGAACATGTGGAAATGCTTCCAGAGAAATCGAAGACCGTTGAAAGAGTACTAAAAAGGACTGTAGATGGAATGTTCATAGTAACTACTAACATAGATAGAGAGGCCTATGAGAGAGCTAAGGAGCTTGGTATAGAGGTCATCTATGGAAATATATTGGAATGATTTAATACTAACTTCAGTTTACCAATTTTAATCCTTATTGAGATCCACTCTACACTTCTAGTAGAAGATATATGAATTCATTAAAATACTCTTACTCGTATAAATAGTGTCTCCTCTCAAGCACTCTCAGAATTAGATCCTAGAGCGCGAAGAGAGACTACCTCAGAGCAGTAGAATTCAGATATTCATTGTGGATACTCTGTGGAGAGATTCACACAACGGATCTAGGATGCACTTAATGGCTAAACCGAGAACAGGAATGGTAGAAGTGTTAATATCCCATACTACAGATTTATCAGAATTTCATGAATATATAGGGACTGTTATAGAGAGATGGAAATTTAATAGAAATTGAGTATATAGATCTCTTCAGTAGAGCTCTGACGTCACCTAACATTGTATTCTCCATATCCTTCACAGTAGATTAGGTCTAGGTCTTAGATTCGCTCTTCTTCTCTTTTTCCTCTTTCTCCTTAAGCTTTATCACATCTATAAACCTGATCTCTCTGAGGTCGCCAAACCTCTTTCCTAAGTCCATAGCAATGCTTCTCTTTCTAACTCCTATTCCCTCCATGAGTAGTGTCCTCGGGGGTAGGTATATATTGAGTATACCCTTCCCTGATGTCTTTACATCTATTTCATCGGGTTTAAGTGTGGGTAGCCATCTCCTTACCAATTCCTTCACCTTAGACTTCCTATCCTTGAGTATTTTGACCACTTTCACCCTATACACTAAGGTCTTCCCAGCGAGTGGATGATTGAAGTCTAGCTGTACCCTACCAGATCCTACACTTCTGATCACTGCCACTCTTCCATTTATCTCAACCTGCATATTGACTTTTGGAATTATCCCTCTTCTACTTAGCTCTACTGCTGGTACTACCCTTATCTTCTTTGGATCTCTATGCCCAAAACCTTTCTCCGGAGGTACTTCTATTGTCTTCTCTTCTCCTTCCTCCATACCCACAATATTGTCCTCGACGTATTTGATCAGCATTCCCTCTCCTATTATGACTAGTCTGGGACCATACACTTTATCCTCTTTATAGATCCTATGCTCCCTAGCTACCTTCTCTATGGTCGTGTCTATAACTTTTCCCTCTTCCTTGACCTCTGTAGTGTACTCCAGTAGCACGAAGTCATTCTTTCCCACTGGCATACTTCTTACCACGCTCAACTACTCGTAGTATTTCGTACTTTTATATGTGTCTTATCATCAAATCCTATACTAGTCAAGAACAATACTGTTTGTTATAATTTAGGGAAAAGGAGCTGAGAGAACACTACAGATAAGCGCGGTAGTCGTAATAGGATACTACTTCTACCTCTGCTAGGTGTATTACCTTCATACTATTCGGTGGCGTTAAGTGTACTAGATAAGCTCCCTTCTTCACTTTTACCATATCTGCTAGTCTCTCTATATGCCATGAGAGATACTTCTTTTCATCGAAGACTACTGCTATTCTCTTAACCTTAAATGCCCTATACGCCTCATTGAAGAAGTAGACAAGCCCACTCTCTCCCTTCCTCCTCCTACCCAGTAACATCGCTATTGCCTCTCTAGATCTAAAGCCCTTAGGTATGATCATAGTTTTCACCACAACACCACCTTGATAGTTTATGTAGAAGTCTATGTACCTTAGACTCTCTCCAGTATTGGGGTTCCAAGCTGAGAATATGTATTCAGGTGAGAGCTCTTTGATCAACTCATATGCTAGTAGTATAGCTCCATCCTTTGCGAATATCCTGAGCCCCTTTTCGTTCGCTGCTTCCCTAGAGATTGATAGAGTCCATAGCCTATTAGCTGCTCTCTCCGATGCTCTAACTATTATATCTAAGACTTCGCCATTATCCACTACTTCCATCTTACTAACTCCATTAGCATTCCATGTCCATTAATATTAAGATAAGAGTGAATATAAGGGGAAATATGACCTTGATATCAGGCTAAGATTGGGATATTCCAAATCTCCATTTATTTCCTTTAGAAACATTTATTAATACACCCTTCTCCTAACGTGTAGAGGGATTTCAGTTGGAAGTGCGATAACCCTCTGCATAGGGACAATATTTATCTACTCTATTCTAGAGCAGATAGGAGGATTGAGATATGAAACTCCCTAAGAGGTTCAACTTTAAGGAAATAGAGGAAAAGTGGCAGAAGAAGTGGGAGGAGTGGGGGATATATAAGTTTGATAGAGAAGATAAGAGCAGACCTACATTCTCAATAGATACGCCTCCACCCTATCCCAGTGGTGAGTTTCATGTAGGCAATGCATTCAACCATACCTACATGGACTTCGTGGCTAGGTATAAGAGAATGAGGGGATACAATGTATTCTTTCCACAGGGATGGGACTGCCATGGATTACCTACAGAGGTTAGAGTAGAGAGAACTGTAGGTAAATACAAACGAGAAATCCCTAGAGAGGAATTCATAGCACTATGTAGAGAGTACACTCTAAAGTGGATTGAACCTATGAGGAGATCAATAAAAAGACTCGGCTGTAGTATCGACTGGAGTACAGAGTACATGACCATGGATCCAGATTACTGGAGAAGAACTCAAGTAAGCTTCATACTAATGTACAAGAAGGGGCTTATCTACAGAGGATACCTTCCAATATATTGGTGCCCTAGGTGTGAAACCGCAATAGCAGAAGCCGAAGTAGAGTACAAGACTGTCAAGAGAAAATTATACTACTACAACTTTCAGCTAGAGAATGGAAAACCCCTCACTGTAGCGTCTACTAGACCGGAACTACTAGCATCTTGTGTCGCAATAGCTGTTAACCCTGAAGATGAGAGGTACACTGATCTAGTAGGTAAGCGTGCTAAAGTTCCCATTTACGATAGGTGGGTCCCAATAATAGCCGATGAAGAAGTGGATATGGAATTTGGTACTGGAGTAGTCATGATATGTACCTATGGTGATAAGACAGATGTGAAGTGGCAGGCAAGACATAGACTACCAGTAGTAATCTCGATTGATGAGAGAGGAGTGATGAATGAGAAAGCGGGTCCTCTAAAAGGACTCACGATAGAGGAGGCTAGGATTAGAATAGTTCAACTTCTAAAGGAAAGAGGACTACTAGTTAAGGTAGAGGATATCGAGAGCTCTATCGGAACATGCTGGAGATGTCACACGCCTGTTGAAATAATTCCTAAGGAACAGTGGTTTGTAAAGACTAGAGAACTAGCTGATAGAGTACTAGAAGAGGCTAGAAAAGTAAAGTGGATACCGAGCTATATGAGGAGGAGGTTAGAGGATTGGGTTAACAGCCTAGATTGGGACTGGCCTATATCGAGACAGAGATTCTTTGCCACACCCATACCCATCTGGTACTGTAAGAGATGTGGTGAAGTAATTCTAGCCGAACTGGAGTGGCTACCCGTTGACCCTAGAAAAGATAAGCCTAAGATAGATAGATGTCCGAAGTGTGGTGGTAGTGAATTTGTAGGAGAAAATGATGTAATGGACACATGGATGGATTCTAGCATAACAGCTGCCGTCCATGCGGGATGGCCTGATACACTAGATAAGAGACTCTTCCCTGCAGATCTTCAATCAAATGGCTACGATATCATAAGGACCTGGGACTACTATCTACTAGTAAGAGGAATAGCACTCTTTGGAAAATCCCAATTTAAGACGGCTCTGATAAATGGAATGGTTAGAGGGACGGACGGACGTATGATGCATAAAAGTCTCGGGAATTACATTAGTCTAACAGAAGTGATAGATAAGCATGGTGCAGATGCCTTTAGACTTTGGGTTGCGAATTCGACAATCACAGGTTCCGACATAAGATTCTCATGGGAGGGAGTGGATTACACTAGGCGCTTCTTAACCAAGTTATGGAACGCTGCTAGGTTCCTATCGCTTACTTTAGAAGATTTTGACCCTAGAGTAGAAGTAAGTGAAGATGAGTACAGAGTTGTAGATAAGTGGATTTTGAACCTGTTGAAAAAATTAATCGTAGAGGTCACTGATGCTATGGAGAACTTCGACTTTAGAAGAGGCTCAGCCTCCATCATAAACTTCACATGGCATGTATTCTGCGATCACTACTTAGAAGTAGTCAAATATAGATTAGCCCATGAGAATCCCTATAAAAGGTCTGCTCAGAAAACTCTCTACACAGTCCTGTTGAATATTTTAAAGTTGATCTCACCATTCACTCCTCATATAGCCGAGGAGATATACCATACCCTCTATGCTAAATACGAGGGATGGAGAAGTATCACTATCTCAGACTGGCCTAAAGTTGACAAAATAGATGAGGAGAGTATTGCTAGAGGAGATGTCATTATAAAGACCATAGCAAATATGCGAAGAGTTAAACACAATCTCAAGATACCACTAAATCAACCCGTTACCAAGGCTACAATATATGCTGGAAGGTATACTGAACTATTAAAGGACAACTTAGATGATATAGCAAACACTCTCTGGATAAGATCACTCGAGGTAGTAGAAGAAGGTAAAGGGAAATACGAAGTAAAGGAATACCCTGAAATAACTTTTGATATCCTAAGATGACATTGATTTCTCAATCTAATGCCTAGCCAACCATGAAAGTGCATTTTTGCATATTACTCTAACGTATAAAGTATATATCCTTGTCCCAGGATTATAGATTCACAACCAGCAGTACTAGACTAACTATGAACATTGCTACCCATATTAAGAAGCTCCATCTAATGATCTTAGCTCCATCTAACATTAGGAAAGGTATGAGATTGAAGAAGGCTATAATAGCGTTCAGGTACGCTATAACTCTAGCCATAGGAATAATTCTCAGTAGAGTGAAGAAGGCGGCTATGATTATATTAAGTATAGGACCTGCTAGTGCTATTTTACCTTCTTCCTCAGCAGTTAAAGATCTGAGAGGAAGTATGCTCACGTATCCTGGTACTATTATCTTTATAGGCATAAACGGTATTATCGAGATTAGTGTCAGTAGTACACCGATGGGCGATAGTACATATCTAGCATGGTGACCATAGGATTGAGCTACAAACTTATGAGCTAGCTCATGGAACACATAGCAGGTTATAGCAGCTATAAAGATAGTGATTATCCAGATGGGATGCCATGGTACTATAGATAAGAATACTAAGAACACTAGGACAGCTGCTAGTAGTAGACTTTCCAACTCTCCTCTGTAGAAATGCATAGATGGTCTAGTAGGTTTTAGGGGTACTACTCTTCTAGATGGTACAGGCGGTGGGGATGGTACTTCAGCTGGGGTATAGCGAGGTCGCCATACTCCTCTTACTAGCGCTGGACAATTATGCTTCTCTGGTAGATGGTGTTCAATACAGAATATACCACCACAGTAACTGCATTTAAAAGGTAGGACCACTTCCTTACCACAGTACTCACACTTAGCCATGATTTATATTATTTTATCTACTTCTTAAACTTACCTACCCTGGCACTCTCTCTACTTAAGTAGGAAGGTTCTTGCTTCTCGTGGGGGCTTATCGAAGCGAGGACTGTGCCACCACCCGATGGGCATACTCCCATCACGAGAGCGTCTATTCCCCCCAAATATCTTGGCGCTCTATTATTCAAGTTTAACGCTATCCATCTCTCTTCGAAGAAGAGGATTTTCTGGCGATTTTTTGTAATGCTATTCTCCTAACCTATTGGACTCTCGATGATTCTGTTCACCATTACAACTCCTTCGATAATATTGTCTCCTATCATATCTATCACTCCCTGAACTTCCTCCTCTAAATCCATTAGTGTAGTACTAGCATCTCTGGAACACCTTAAAGCCATCATAAATCCATCCATCAATCTACTCTCCTCCTCAACTAGTTCCTCTAGTCTCTCTAAGAACTCCTCCACATACTCACACTTCTCCAGTAGTTCATCTACAGCTCTTACATTTACTATGGGAAGTGTACAGCTAAATACTTCTACCTCTTCTAATCCACTTATATTGAGATCTCGAATACTATACTCTACCTTAGTGATAGTGGGTATTAGCACCTCTACATACTCTTCAGCTATTATGTCTCTATGCTTATCTATCAACATCTGAGCCCTCCTGTCTCCTAGTAAAACGGAAAGAGGGAGTCCTATTTCAAGTCCTTTGACTAGTCTATTTACTTCTTCTGACTTTAACCTCTTGTATAATTTCTCCTCATCTATGTATATCTCATGTACCAGTAGTGAGCCGTGAGTAGTGGGGATAGAAGTTAGTTTCTCGGAGGGAGGGATATCTTGTACATCCTCTGTATATAATACTCTAGCTGGTGCTACTAGGAGTCTCCACTCTCCTTCATACGACTGAATTGCTTCAATGACTTGAAGAATATCTCTAAGCTTAGACCTTCTTATCCTATCCCCAAGTAGTACTCGATACTTCATATTTCCCATATCTCTATATATAAACCGGTTTTAATATACTACCATGATGATTACATAAGGAATAGACAAATAAGATTTGATAGTATATATTAATTTCTGAATACTATTCTAACCTCAATCCTGATTTCTCAACTACTTTTCTAAGGGCTTTGATAGCTCTTAAAGCTATTTCTCTAGGATCGAGTTTCCAGTAATCTTCATTAAATAGCTCTACTGAGAGATAGCCTTTATAGCCCTTCGAGTCCAGGATCCTCAGGAACTTAGTCAAGGGTATTACACCTAGTCCCGGGTATACTCTATCTCTATCGGTAAGCTCTTCTCTAGGCTTATCTATACAATCGTCTATGTGTACATGCCTTATCAGCTCTCCTGGTATAAGTTTTACATTGTCTATATTTCCATCTCCTCTGTAGACGTGGAATATATCTACTACTAATCCTAATTTCTCATCTCCTATAGTCTCGATTATCTCTAAGCATATTGGTATTTCATGGAACCACTCTAGTGCTATTTGAGCTCTATAGCTAGAGCATAGGTCTAGAACCTCTCTCAGTCTACTAGCATATCGCTCCTTCGCTTTTTCTATGTCTAGACCACCTAAACCCTCAGCACATACTATTATGTAGTCTGCCCTTATCCTCTCAGCTATTTTTAGAAGTCCTTCCATTTCCGATAGTCTCGATCTAAAATCCTCCTCATTGGAGAATACAAAGCCTCCTATTGCACATAGGGCTGGTACTTTTACCTCGTATCTAGAGAGTAGAGCCTTTAGCTGGTCTATACTCTTCCTTTTTAAATACTCATTCAGCTTTCCTACCCATATTTCCACTCCTTTGAATCCAACTTCACGTGCAACCCTAATATCATCTTCAAGAGCATATGGCATTGTAGTAGCTCCATTTAAACAGGACTTTAACTCAGTCACCTTAACCTCTTTAACCAACTGATTAATAAGCTAACCGCATACCTAAGCTCAGATCTCTTTTAAACCTATGACTACTAGATTCAATATAGCTCCAATCAGCCCTACTCCTCCTAAACTCCCTAGCCCACTCCAACTCTGATCTGAGAACCTTCATTACTTTACGGTACTTCTTCCAGTCTATAGTTAGTCCCACACCCTTATGCATCCTCTCTAACTTCTCTCTATAGGAGACCATATTCTCTCAACCTTCTCCTAGAGAATTCTATTCCGGTATCCTCTATAAAGGTTCTTATTTTAGTTCTGAGCTTCCTTCTCGAATATAGTAGAGCGAGTACGTCTAGAGAGTCGTAGACTTCAGTACCATGGAGTTCTTCTAGGAATGCTGTAGCTATCTTTGGTGATGCGTTATCAGTAAGAAGAGGTAGACCAGTGTATTTTGCAAAGGCTAGGGCATATGCCTCTGGAGGGTCTATCGAGGGTAGGTTAGGGTCGGAATTTATGATCTCGTATAATTTCAGTGCTAAAGAGTCTACTAGGTCTATCTTAGGTGCTAGAAGTAGTCTCTTAGTCGCCAATAGATACCAGATAAAGCTTCTTGCAGGTTCACGTTTAATTTCTACAAATATTACGATCGGTAGTATCAATCTATTATATAACTTGAATATATCTTCTCCCTGCCTAAAACCTAGTCCCTTATTTTTTCGTTTATAAGTATATAATAGCTAACCAGTAACTCGGTCAAAGCTTGTACTACTCTACTATAAAATCTTAGTATTAATATTCTATGGAAGTAAAACTATTGTTAAAACTATTCACGAAATTGTGATTAGGAGGAGTAAGAAGGGTAGTAAGAATAGAATAATACGTTTAGCGATAGATGTTAATGAGTACTTGAAATGTGCAGAAAAGGCTCCTGAGAACACTGATATCGATACCCATACACTAGCGATTATAGTGAGTATAAGGTCTACTGGTAGTTTCCATCTTAACTCCTGAAATAGGAAGTATAAAACTCCACCAATGTATATACTCCATGAGATCGTCGGAAGTAGGTTGAGTAGTCCTACCCCAATATTTTTGAGATTACTAAGACCCCCTGTTATCCTCTTTAAACCTATAAACTCTGTCAGTGCGAATATTAGTGAGAGCATGTCGAAGGTAGCTGGTATTATAGTGAATACTAAAGACGGCTTGATTAATATAGCACCTACAGTTGTGATTATTCCAGCTATACCAGTACCTATGGAAAGTCCGAGTGCAATTACACGCTCCTCTATCCTTAGGGTTATACTACCATCCTTAACCCTAACCTCCTCTTCTCTTTCACAAGATATGCCCACAACATCTTTAAACCTCTCCTCTAGAACTCCAATATTACTAATAACTACTAAAATGGATATTACGATGAAGAGATAAAATAAAAATATTATCCACATAAGGGTGGCACTATATTCATAGGACACGAGTATCAGTATGGATAGAACGATGCCCAAAATTAGGCATGTAAGGAGGTAGTGGTAATTTAAGTTCACACTCCTCTCAGAAGGCTTTTTGTCTAGGAAGGCGTAAATATAGGTCCTTCTAAGATCGTTAATGATGGTTATAAAGTGCCTGACGAGAATTGTCAGAAAACATAGTATTCTATTATATCTTGGAGATACATTCCACTTCTTCACCTCCTTTAAATTTTTACTGGATACCAAGCTCACGAGGATAGATGAGAAGAAGAATACTTCTACCGATATTATTATACTAGTCCATAGATACTCTAGATTAGTCATATAGATTACGGTTACATAGATAGCGGTCTCATTCAGAAAGCGTAGAGCTTCCGAGACCGGTAGCACGCGAACATTTAGGAACGGGCAAAGAGCAAATAACATAATCATTAGCACTAGCATACAGAGGGTGAGAATTATAATATTTCTTACCTTAGTGCTTCTTTTAGACATGTTCTTTTTAATCCATACACCCGATAAATATAAGTCCTTCTATGGGATTAGACCTATACCCTCCAACAATTCACCCCTATAATCTCTAATTATACTTCTCCATAATCCCAAAAGATCTATTTCTTAGGATAGCTTTTAATTATAGGAGCTGGTATTAGATCGAGAAATGATATGATGAGACACGTCATAGCCGGGATAGATGAGGCTGGAAGAGGGCCTGTAATAGGGCCCATGGTGATGGCTTGCGTTGCTATGGAGAAAGAGTGCCTTACCTATTTGACTAGAATCGGGCTTAGGGATTCTAAGGTAGTGAGCAGGACTAGGAGAAAGTACTTAGCACGTAGAATAAAGGATTTAGCAAGAATAGTCTTAGTAGAGATAGTAGAGCCTAGAGAAATAGACAGAGCAGTCGAGGGCAAAGACTACAAAAATCTTAATGATCTAGAGGCGGCTACTGTAGCTAAACTCATTACGAGGATCAGAGATCATGTTAAAACCTTTTACGTGGACAGCCCGGATATAAAACCTCTTAGATATATGAGGAGGATACTAGTTCATCTAGAGAGGCTAGGGTATGATACTGACATAGAACTTATATGTGAGAATAACGCCGATAAGAAGTATGCAATAGTCTCTGCAGCCTCTATAGTAGCTAAAGTGATAAGAGATAGGGAAATAGAGAAGCTCTCAAAAATATATGGAGACATAGGCTCAGGCTATCCATCAGATCCGAAGACCTTGAGGTTTCTTAGAGAAATCTTGAGAACTGGAACCATTCCCTCCTTTGTGAGAAGATCATGGAGAACAGTGAGTAGACTACTGAGAGAACTATGATTTGAAGGATAGTCTTGTTAGTATATTATGTAGTACGTTAATTAGTATATCCGCAGATCTGATGACCTCAATGCTCATGGGTTTACCTATCGTAGTATCTCTAACCTGTATTCCTATAATTAACCACTTTACATGACGCTTTAACTCATTCTCCACTATCTTCATAATTAGAGGGAGAGGAATAGTATGCGTAGTCACTGGAGATATTTCATTTACTATACTCTTCGCATCCCCGAAGACTATAGATCCTGGCTCTAATCCTGCTTCAATAGCATCTATTAGGACTATGGTCTTTGAATTAAGCTCTACTAGTTTATATGCATAACTTTCAAGAGAAGAATAGGCTAATATGATGTTAGCATGTCCTAGATTCTTTAATTTCTCAGCTATGTATACGCCTACTCCATCATCCCCTTTGAGTTTATTCCCTAATCCTACTATAGCAAGTGGTGGCTCCAGAGATCTTTCTATAGTCTCCAGAAGCTCCTCAGAGCTCGAGCTTCTCATTTAATTCCCTTAGGTAGCTTTTATCGGGGATTATGCATTATCTCTTTCTAAAGATACCACTTATTCTAGAGCACATAGGTATTATAGCTTTAGGCTCTATCACCGCTCCAGGAGATACTGAGGAGTTAGCTCCTATCTTGACTCCATCAGCTATTATAGCACCTAGGTGTTCTCTTCTACTATCCACTATTCTATCGTTTACCACGACCTTTATAGTATCGCCAGTAATACTAGTTGCGGGTATCATTACCCCACTTTCAAGGTATACTTCCTCTCCTAGTATCGTATCAAAGATGGAGCAGTGACTGTTAACCGTACACTTATACATTAGTAGAGAGCCACTTACGTATGATAGTGGTCCTATCTTCACCCCATCACATATTACGGTATAGGGTCCTATGACTGTATTTGCGCCTATTGTTACATCTCTACCTATATACACAGGTCCTATTACAGTGGTACCACTCTCTATTACACTATTCTCCATTATAACTACCTCTCCCTCCATAACTACACCTCTCTCCACTCTTCCCTTTACACACGTCTTCAAGTATTTCAGAAAGTACCTATTAGCATCCAGTAGATCCCACGGGTAGTTTAGATTATACCACCACTCTCCACTATCTATAACTACTCTCACTGGATTATCTAAACTCACTAACTCTAGGGTTTTTATGAGCTCCCTCTTACCCCTTATAGTTGGTCGTGTTTTAGGTAAGTATTTGAGCACATCTGGTGTTAATATATATATTCCTGAGTTTACTACAAACTTACTCGTATATATAGGGATTCGGGAGGATTTTCTCAATCTCATATCTTTATCAAAAACTATCTGAGGCTGTGTCTGTAGATCTGCTTCATTGGGAGACTGTTCTACTCCTAGTACTACTGGACACTGTTCCTCCTCAAAGACCTTAACGACCTTATGTATTCTCTCAGCATCAGCTGTTATATCTCCATGTAGTACGAGGACGGGTGAGTCTTCAATAAAGTCCCTAGCTTCATATACTGCTACTGCTGTTCCATTAGTGTTCTTCTGGTCTATGTATGTTATCTCTACGCCCATATCGACTCTAGTTCCTACAGTACTTTCTATAAGGTCTTTCTTGTAGTGTACTACTATGCCCACCTCTCTTATGCCTATTTTAGCTACCTCTTCGATTAGCCTTATTATAATTGGCTTATTCAGTACAGGTAGTAAGTGCTTAGGTTTAACTTGGGTTAGTGGATTGAGATCTGATCCTCTTCCAGCTGCTAGTATTAGTGCCTTCATCCTATCAATTAGTATACATAGTACTATTAAATCTTCTACTCCTTGAAGAATTTCATAGTTAACATTTTTAGTAACATCATCCCAAAATTCTAAGATGCTCAAAGTAGATCTACATGTGCACACTAAATACTCAGATGGAGATAGCTTGGAGAGAATTATTTACTATGCTAGAAGATGTAATCTTAATGGACTAGCCATTACAGACCATAATACCATAAAAGGAGCCTTGAGTATTGCTAAGCTAACTAGAGATCTCATCATCATTCCTGGGATCGAATTAAAAACTGACGTAGGACATGTACTACTACTAGGGGTGAAGGAGAAACCATCTAAGACTATGGATTACATAGAGTTATATGAATGGTCTATGGAGAATAATATCATAATTGTACTAGCTCACCCCGTGGCAACCCTATGGAGAACCCTATCCAGAATAAGGGTCTTGGAAAGGTACAAGCCCCATGCTATTGAGGTTCTTAACTCCACCTATCCCCTCTACTCTGTGGCTACTAAATTATCCGAGTTCATAGCTAAGAGCTTGGGATTATCTGGAGTGGCTGGAAGTGATGCTCATAGAGCATATCAAGTGGGTCTATGCTACACTCTTATAAACTCGAATCCCGAAGTAGAAGATGTACTCGAAAGTATTAGGAGGGGTCGTGTAAAACCGCTAGGATCACCAACTCCCCTCCCTATGAGGCTTGAGCTTATGATGGGTTTTCTATCAGATTTCTTCAGAAAGGAGGGTTAACTATCGAAATAACCACTTTTCTTCGGGCATATTCAGTACTCTAGCATTATCATGATCTTTATCGAAGTTTAATCCCTTTACTATAGCTATTGGAATACCCTCACTACCATTTCCCATTACTAGCTCCGCTGCTGATGCTATTTCATCTACTATAGCTATCCTCTTAATTTTCAAGGTATACCCTTTTAGATCCTTTGATCCTCTGTAGTCCCTGAAGGCCTTTATTCCAGAGATTCCTATTGCTACATCTATCTGACCCTCTCTTAGAGGTCTTCCTTGAGTATCCGTAATAACTACAGCTACATTACATCCAGTTAATTCATGTAGTCTACGTCTGATCTCTCTAGCTGATTTATCAGGATCCTCAGGAAGAGTTAACACTACATCATCTCTACCCGCTACATTAGATCTATCCACTCCAGCATTTGCACATACCATTCCATGCTTAGTCTCTACTATAAGATGCCCTCTCGTGGCTTTAATTATCCTCCTACTTTCTCTAAGTATCACCTCAACTAGTCTAGGATCTTTTCCTGTGATAGTACTTAATTTTATAGCCCTCTTAGAGGGTGTTATTCTACTGAGGTATATCACTCTTCTCTCAGTCTTAGCTACTATCTTAGAGGCTATAACTATTACATCTCCATTCTCAATACCTATACCCTCTCTTTTTGCAGTTTCTACAATCAACTTAGCTATGTCATCCCCAGGGCCTATCTCAGGTATACTCTCAAGTCCTATTATCCTTATCTCCCTAGCCATCATCTCCTCCCCTAACTCTCTTTTAAAAATTAGAGTTCACTTAGATTAGCCTTTTTCTAAGCCTATCTTACTGGTTAATATGATAATTAGTGTCATTAGAGAGCGAAATGTTTATTTTTAAGTTCATTTTCCTAATGAAGATATTCAGTAGTGGAGGCGAGAACTATCAAGCATAGGGTAAGTGTAGAGGACATAGTTACACTATGGAGAGAAGGGCTTACTGATAGGGAGATAGCGGAGAGGCTAGCTGTAAATCCCTCTACTATAAACTACTGGAGGAGAAAACTGAAATTACCAGCTAATAGGAAGAATCTCATAAGCAAAGAGGAGCTTCAAAAACTTGTTGATAAGGGATATAGTTTGAGGAGATTAGCGAGGGAACTCAACCATGACATAAGTACTATCAAGAGATATCTCAACCTGTACGGTATAGAGGTCGAGTACAAAGGCAGAGGTAGGAGAGTAAACTTCGATGTGGAGAAGTTCCTGATAATGTATAGGCGAGGACTCAGCGATAAAGAGATAGCTAGAATCATGGACGTTTCTATTTCATGTGTGTATAGGTGGAGGAGGAAGTTTAACTTACCACCCAATAGGAGGAGGACGCATAGAGAGAGAGCTAAAAAGCTCGTAAACGAGTTTATGACTAATAGGGACGTATGTGTCCTAGAGGAACTAGTAGAGTATGTGACGTCCAAGGGAATAAGTTATAGTACATTCTATGGGGTTCTAAAAGACCTGAGAAAAGAGGGATCATTAAATATAATACGTCTAATCAGGGGAAGAGGTCCTAGAAAAAGGTATAAAGCACATGACCTATTTGGAGCACTCACCTGTAAAAGCCTAGTCTATACTAATCCCCTTAAATTGATAGACTTCCTGAAGAAGCATATGGACATGGATGATTCGAGGAAAGTAAATGTTGTAACAAAAGTGCTTAGAAATGTAATACCCTATGACCTATATCAACTGTGGATCAAGCATAAATAAGGTATAATTTAAACATCATTATTCACTTAGACTCTTCGTTTTCCTCTATCATAAATCTAACTATATTCTTAACTAGCTCTAGATTATCCTCTACATTATTAAAGGGATCTAGTATTACTGTTACATCACCTATAGCTAGAACTCTATCCCTCATGGCCATTACGATTGGAGTATATTTTCCACGTCTTTCGAAGATGGAGTGATATGTGCTATTGCTCGTGAAGGCGAGTCCTGTTCCATTAGTATACACATGTGTGCAGGTGAAGAATACCAACTTTGATATATTACTCATGAGCTTATGCTCTGAAAACTCTTTTACTATGATATTCCTATATATACCATAATTCTCCTTCATATTGTAGAGATATCCATCTGTAAAGTATACACCAAATTCCTGGGCTAATGAATTTATACTCTTTGCAAGGATCCCAGCTGGTTCATGGAGGAGGAGGAGTCTACCACAGTTACCTATATACTCTTTAATGGCTTTTATAGTATCCCTCTCGTAATCCGCTGTAGGTGTCATAACTATTAGGCATTTAGGGTTCTTCTTCAAGTACTCTTTTAACTTCTCCTTCTCCGATACTATAACTACTTTATAGCCTCTGGAGTTCAACTCTCCAAGTAGACTACTCATTAGTGGGAGTGGAATGTAGTTCTTATGTGATCCATCTATGAGTATGAAGCGATTCTCCTCTACAGAGGGATAACCCTTTACACTCTCCTTTCCATAGTTCTTAGCTATCTCCCCACTCATGAAGATGGGTATCTGTTCCATCCATATTGTCGCTACATAGCTACTGGAGTTTATGAAGAGAGGAGAGAGATAGTATAGTGAGTTTTCAATCATGGTAGTCCTTCTTAAAAACTCTATAGTGAGCTTGGTCCTATTTAGCCATAGAGCATGTCCTATATCTTTTGCTAATTCCGCTTCCTCTCTCTTCGTTATCTCGACTACCTCATACTCTTTAACTCCTGTTAGATTAGCTACTAATGATATAGCATCTGTTAGAGATCCTAATCTATCTATAAGTCCTAGTTCGAGAGCTTTACTACCTATGTAGAGCATTCCTTGAGAGAGGTTAGAGAGAGGTATTTTTAACCTATCTCCTCTACCTTCTTTAACAGCTTTTAGGAAATTATCGAGAGCTTCCTTAACTATTAGACAGTATGTGGAGACTTTAAAGCCTGTGTACTTATAGGGTCCAGTCTCTACTAGTATCTCTGAGGGTATTATCAGTGGTGGCATGAGAGCTATCACGCCTACGTTTCCTATGAAAGAGGTGGGCTCAGCTATTATGTAATCTCCTGCGAGTGAGATATAATATCCTCCAGATGCCGCTAATCCCTCTATACACACTACAACTGGCTTTACTCTACTGAGCCTCTTTAGGCTATAATATACATGCTCTACTGTGGAAGCTGTTCCTCCTGGAGAGTATACTCTTACTACAACTCCTACTATAGTATCATTTCTCTCCGCCTCTCTAATGGCTTTTAAATACATTTCCTTAGAGTACTCTGTAATAATGTATCCGTGTATTTTTATCACTCCTATTACAGGTTTTCGTCTAGGTATCGAAGTGTAAAATACTATTATCGTTGAGATTGTAATTACTAATGCCAATATTATCGTAATTACCTTATACCTCAATTTAATCCAGTTCTTTAACTTTGGATAGTACATGTATTGTTTATTATTACATACTGTTAATAAATATTAACCACATTACTCAGGGTATTCCTTCAGTAACATTCCCTCTAGTCCTACGGGGCGTAGTCTTATAGCCATATTGTAGGCTGTGGTAAGCTTGCTCTCACTTTCAGCATATATTTCAAGTAGTACTTCACCCCTCTTGACCTTTGCACCAGCTTTAACATGTACTACTACTCCAGCCCCCTTATCCTTGGGTGCCCCTGCGGCCTTTGCTATAGCGGTTATAGCCGTATTATCCACATTAGTCACATAACCGTCTACAGGTGCCGTTATCTCCACCTTCTTATCTCCTATAGGTAGATCCTCTAGCTTTATATTTGGATCCCCTCCCTGAGCTTCTATTATCTCTTTCATCTTTTTCCAAGCCTTACCAGTAAAGAGTATCTCTTTAGCTAGATCCTGACCACTTCCCCTGCTAGTTATTCCCGCGATTTCAAAGATCAATCCAGCTAATGATGTAGCCTTCTCTATCAAGCTCATGGCACCCCTCCCTTCTCTTAGAGCTATAAGAGCCTCCTTAGCCTCTAGAGCTGGACCTATGTAGTAGCCTATGGGTTGTCCACCATAAGTTATAGCACACTTTAGCCTTAGACCTAGTCTCTCACCCACTTCTACAAAGAGTCTAGCCATCCTATTGGCTATGTCCATGTTACCCACCTTAGCTCCCCTACCAACTGGTAGGTCTACTACTAGTCTAGATACTCCCATGGCTACTTTCTTAGAGAGTATACTAGCTATGGTCTGGCTTAAAGGATCTATGCCTAAGACCCTCTCAACCTTTATAAATATATCATCAGCTGGCGCTATATTCAATCTACCTCCCCATACTATGACACCTCTCGTCTTCGTGGCTACTTCCCTTATCTCATCGAGCTCTAGGTCTACTCTAGCGAGGACCTCCATAGTATCCGCAGTTCCGGCTGGACTAGTTATAGCTCTACTACTGGTCTTTGGTATTAGTAGTCCAGCTGCAGCCACTATGGGTACTTCTAATAATGCTACCTTAGAATTCCCTGGAACTCCCCCTATACTGTGAATATCGTATACTACATCTTCAAATACCATTCTGTTCCCCGTCTCAACCATAGCCTCTGTGAGATGCGCTATCTCCTCAGAGTCTAGTCCTACTAGCTCTTGGGCTAGTAGAAAGGCCGTTATTTCTATCTCAGAAAGGGATCCACTAACTACATCTCTGATTATTGAGAAGACTTCTTCTTTAGTTAGCTTACCTCCAGATATCTTCTTTCTTATGAATGTGACTGAAGAAGGAGGACTTACAGGGTATACCCCGACTACATCTCCTTCACTCACTCCTAGAACTTCTACAGTCTCTCTAGGTAGTCCTATACTTCCAACTGGTACTAGACTCCTAGTTAGGGCTACAGCAACTGTTAAACTCTTATTACCATATGTCAACATGATCCTATCGTATGGGTAAATGTCTAACTTAGAGGCATCTTCCTCATTCATTAGAATCATCCTAGTACCGCCATATTTAAGATCTATACTTTTGATAGTGAATTTAGCCATACTAGGATCCCTCAGGACAAGATTATAATACGAAGAGAGAGCTTATAAATTTATCATCATCAAGTAAATGGAGAGAAATTAGCACTAAGGATTATCAATTTAGAATCTACAATTTATGGAGTAATCCATATTCTCTTTACTCCTATTTTATCGAAGTCTTCGTCTTCTGTAGCTATTGCCTGTAATCCATGAGTTTCTATCGTAGCTGCATGTATCGAATCTGAAGGTCTAAACCTGTACTTAATCATTAACTCTTTAGCCCTTAAATACTCATTTAGACCTATCGAGAGGACTTCGACATAAGGTAATACTACTTTGTCTATAAACTCTAATGTTTCCACATACTCTATATCGTACTTCCTCTTGGATACGTATACTACCTCGTCTAGCACGAGTATGTTGGTGAACAGCATATGGTTTACTACTAAATCCAGCCAAAAATCCTCGATAAGCCTAGCCTCCTCTTCTGGCATTTTAACATTAAGATAGACAAGTAAACTCGCGTCCACAAATACCTTCATTATTCAAACTCCTCCTCTAAGTCAACTCTAGCTAGGTCTCCTAGCCTAGCTTCTCTACCTCCTAGTCGCTTCCTCCTTTCTCTAATCCAATTCAAGACTTCTTTAGGATCTTCCACCCCTCTTAATTTTAACTCGCCCTCAGCAGGCTCTAGGATCACATAGCCTCCCTCCTTAATCCTATAGGCCTCTCTGAAAATCTTGGGTATAACTATCTGACCCTTGGGGCCAACCTTAATCCTAATTCTAACCAATAGTACCACTAAGTATAACCATTAGTAAAACAAAATATAAACCTATCTGACGGGTCGGATAATAGATAAGCATACAGCATATGTCTTTCAACTCTTTTGCTATTTCTACAGTATATGACGCGCAGGTAAAAGTACACATCACTCAGTTTCGCTAGAAATTAAGGACAAATTAGGTAAACAGGCACCTGATTCCATATCCTAGAGGTCAAAAAGCGTGGAAAAGGTTAAGATAAGCCAACTCCCAGCTTGTTGAAAAAGTTAGGAAAAAGTTAAGACTCCAAGGAGAAATGGGAGACATAGATGGTCGAATGAAGATTCTTAAAAATGGAACGAAAGGTCAGATCGTCACGAGGTCTTCATCTACTCAGACTGGGACGGCTTCATCACATGAATTATCTATGACAGGTACTATATAAGCATGCCCTAGAATGGAATAACCTCAAGAGTGGGGAGAGAAAGCTTCATCTATTGATAAATAGATATTGAATGAATTCATTAGTTATATGTCAGTTGTATAATATTAGAGAGACATAAGACTCTGGGTTTAATGTGCATACGAAAGATATTTAGAACTTTTATAGAGTAGTTAAATTTGAGTGATATTGGGATGGAGAAGAGACCATTACTCGCTAGTGGTACTATCGTAGAGGACTACGAACCTCTCTTTATGTACTGGAGGGTAGCAGAGGATAGGGGTGCCGAGAAGATAACACTAAAGAATGAGGATTTCGAGTATCTTAAACTACTATTAGATAAAGAGGAAAGGATAACGCTACTCAAACTGAAGAATAGACTATTATCCACAATGCTAGAGCGAGTAGATCCAAATATTGCTGTAGAAGCCTATAGGAAACTCGGTATAGAGGTACCACCAGATGTCGCTAGGAGAATGATAGCTGAAATATTAGTGGGATGGTTAGTAGAGGCTGCAGAGACTCTAAACTTGGTAAAACTCAGAAAGCTCTACAAGTAGAACTAACTCTAATAACTATACTGAACTCTTACTATAGTCTCGATGCTTAACTAGGCTAGAAATGAAGATAATAGTATAGAAGGATCTACTGGAGGAAATGTTAAATAATCTATACTCACTAGTAGACTATTTATAGTATAGAAGAACATGGAAGTAACGGTGTCAGTATGTTCAAATTCGAGAGAGAACAGCAGATATTCAATATTGCTGGAGTAAAAGTAGGTGGACAACCTGGTCAGCTACCGACAGTACTCATTGGAAGTATATTCTACCACGGGCATAGGATAGTTGTAGACCAGAAGAAGGGGGACTTCGATAAAGAAGCTGCTGAAGAACTACTTAACAGAGAGAAGGAGTGCTCAGAGGCCACTGGAAACCCTAGGATAGTGGACATATGTTGCTCCTTTCCAGAGGCCTTTAGTAAGTTCATAGACTTTGTAGCGGATAATACCGATGAACCCATAGCGATAGATGGGACAACTGAAAATGTGAGAATAGCTGGTGCTAAGTATGTCCATGAGGTAGGTCTCTCCGAGAGGACAGTGTACAACTCTATAAACCCACATACAAGGGAGGAGGAGTTAAGGGTCATAAGAGAGAGTGGGATAAAGTCTGCAATTCTACTGACACTAAATGTAAAGAAGCCAACAGTCCTGGGTAGGTTAGAAGTACTAGATGGACTACTGGAGAAAGCTAGGATAGCTGGTATCCAGAACATCCTAGTAGATACTACTGTCTTAGATATCCCCGATGCTGGACCCGTTAGTAGGGCTATATATCTAGTCAAGGAAAAATACGGGCTTCCAGCAGGAGCAGGTGTTCACAATGCTGTAGATAGGTGGAAGAGTAGGACTGGATTGAACCGTAGGGAGTTCGAATTGGCCAGCACTGTCGCTAATACCCTCGCAATAGCTATGGGTGCTGATTTCATACTCTACGGGCCTATAGAGAGCGCTCCAATAGCATACTTCCACTGTGCATTAGCTGATGCCTATACTGCCTTTAGCATGAGGCAGGAGTATGGTATTAGACCTATAGTATCTAATCACCCAATGTTTAAAATATTTAGAAAGGATAGAGCACTAAGACTATAGTGATATAGAGATGAGCACCTCCATAAGGATACCCGATAACCTGTGTAAACAGATCTCAGAACTAGATGGAAGACTGAACATCATAAAATTCCAGGAGCACTATCTTCCTATATATTACATATATAATATTAATAAGAAAAGTGCAGAAGCACTAAGTGAAGCACTATATCGAGCAGGACTATGGTGTAAAGCACTAGAAGCTCGTGCAGTACTATGCTACCCATTACACATATGCGTACTACTGGAGAACTGCCTTACGGAGACCTCCCACAAGGACATGGTCAAGTACATGGTACTAACAGTTAAGCGCTGTATGAGATCTTGGAATCTGATGGCCGCCCTATGGCTTTCAGACCCACTAGGTGAACTATTAAAATTCCTGAAGAAGGTACCACACTGGCTGTGGAATATTGAAAAGGACTGTCTAATGGATATGCTTAAGCGACCCGATAAGTATTTAGATTTAATGGATCTAGAGGATTTCCTAGACTTCTTGAGTAAGCTCTACAAAGTCAGTGGATCAGTAGTTGAGGATGAGAAAGGAGAAGAAATGATCAGGATAGTGGTAAGATCCCCTCAACCCTTTACCTATAAGATCATAGATAAAATCCTTCACAAGATAGCATCACTAGGCCTACTAGAAGAAGTACCCTACGTAGGAGATCTATGGAGGGATGAAGAGTCTGCTTATCATATAGAGGTAAGGGGGAAGACCTACGTTGAAAAGTTTATTGACATGGTGTCCTAATCAACCCCACTCCAGAGTAGAGGCGTTAGGATTAATAATAAGATACCCTACACTCACATGGGATTGAATATGAAGCCTGTCAATTTTGGAGTCGTGGGGACAGGAGTAGGAGCTACGTTTGCTATAAGAGCGCTCAAAGAGCTTGAAAAAGAAGGGTTAGTAAAGGTAGTAGCCGTGGTGAGTAGGAGAGAGAGTAGAGCTAGAGATTTCGCTTCTAAATGGGGCGTTGAGAAGTGGTATACAGACTATGTAAAGATGTATAAAGAAGTGAAACCAGATGCTGTAGCCATATGTACACCACACTACCTCCACTTCCCAATGGTTATAGATGCTATAAACGAAGGTATTAATGTTCTAGTCGATAAGCCTATGGCGATAAATCTACACCAGACAGATGCCATGATAAAGGCTGCGGAGAAGGCTGGTGTAAAGTTAGGAGTAATCTTCCAGAGTAGGTTTGATCCAAAGATTAGAAAGGTGAAAGAGGCAGTAGATACTGGAAAGATGGGCAAACTTATCATGGGAGAGGCTGTAGTAGAGTGGTTCAGAACAGAAGAGTACTACTCTAAAAGTCCATGGAGAGGGAGATGGAGTACTGAGGGGGGAGGAGCACTGATAAACCAGGCAATCCATACAATAGACCTATTACTATGGATTATGGGAGAACCTGAATGTCTATGGTCTCAAGTTGGCACAGTAGCCCATGAAATAGAAGTAGAAGACCTAGCTGTAGCCCTGATAAAATTTAAAAACGGCGCCTTTGGGATCATACAGGGGAGTACTGCCATATATCCAGGCCTCCCCACAAGACTAGAGATACATGGAATCAATGGAACAGCTATAGTCGAAGGAGATAAGCTTAAACTATTGGCTATAAAGGGTGAGGAGACGTACTCTGAAGTCGAGGAGAAGGGAGAACTGGCTGCATGGGCTAGACCAGAGGCGGTACCACCGTATAACCATATAGCTCTAATCAGAGATTTTGCTCAAGCCATACTAGAGGACAGAAAACCTCTGGTAGATGGATATGAAGGTAGAAGATCAATAGAGGTAATAAGAGCAATATATAGATCAGGAATGACTGGAGAGATTGTGAAATTCCCCTTTGTAGAGTTCTAATCCTATCATATAACTATTTTTCCAATTTAAGAAATTATACTTAGTGATCGTATAGGGAATAATGGAGCTTCCAGTGAACTTTATATAGTATCTGATTCCCAATCAATCAGTATGCTCATACTCGTAATAGATAACAGTCCTATAGGACCATATAGACCTAAAATGATGAAGTTCAAGAAGAGACTGAGGGATATAACTAAGACTAAGGTAAGAGCTGTAAGCTTCTCATCCCTCAGACTTGAACGTGTACAAGAGATTGTAGAGAAATCCACAGCTCTAATTCTAGGAGGCTTTGGTTCATGGATCTCCAGAGAGTACTATCCCGTAGTCTATAGGGAAGAGTTCAGTATAATTAGAGAGAGCGATAAGCCTATTCTGGGTATATGTGGAGGACATCAGCTCATGGCCATGGCACTAGGGGGGAGGGTAAAGGGTCAAGGGTACTTAGTAAAAGGCTTTAAGAGGGTAGAAGTACTTGAATATACTCCTCTTTTCGATGGATTAGATAGATTTATCACAGTATACGAAAACCATAAAGATCATGTGGTCAAGTTACCTAGCGACTTTAAAATCTCAGCTACCTCTAAGTACACTAAAGTTGAGGCCATGTATTCGACTGATAGACCACTATACGGCGTCCAATTCCATCCTGAAAGATATAATGACCGCCATATGGATGGAAGAGTAATACTAGAGAACTTCTGGAAGATAGCTAAGGGTCTACTCTAGTTTAATACTGTTCACTATATACTCTAGATCCTCTCTCCACTTATCTGATGTAGGGTGTAGATTGAGGGAGAGGGGGGTAATGGATATTCCCTTTTCCTGAAACACTACGTAGACATCTGTATCCTTCTCAACAGTGCTTACATCTTCACCATATATCCAATAGTACTTCCTACCTCTAGGATCAGTCCTCTCTACAATCTTCTCTATAAACCTCATCTTAGCTAATCTCGTGACCTTAATGTGGACTCCTCTATCATAGGAAGAAGGGAAGTTAACATTAAGCACATCAACTCCCTCTGGGAATCCTCTTTCCAAGATGCTACTAGTTAACCCCCTAATGACCTTTTTCGTTAATTCAGTATGCTTACAACTATCTAAGATTTTACTTTCATGATCTATGGCTATTGAAAAAGCTATTGCCTTTATATTCATGAGGGCTGCTTGAAAACACGCTCCTACGGTACCCGATGCGAGAACTAACTGTAAACTTGTATTATCACCGATATTTATACCAGAGAGTACTATATCAGGTGGCCTGTCCATGAGTTTAGATACTGCTATAAGAATAACATCAGATGGATTTCCACTAACAGAGTAGAACTCCTCTTCTCCAATCCTCACCTTACTCACACGGAGGGGCTTATGTAGTGTGAGACTTAGACTAGTAGCACTCTTCGGCCTCTCAGGAGCTACTACTAGTATATTTCCCAGACCCTTTAAGGCATCATAGAGCACCCTAAGTCCTGGACTGTATACACCATCATCATTAGTAACTAAAATTCTCCATGTCATAGGTTCTTCTACTAACCAGTGATTAATTACTTTTACGGTACTTCGATATCATGTTACCTAGTTATTATATAAAAATAGTATGTTTTTGATTATTATAATTTCAAGTTAACTACTACTCTTGAATATTTATAAGATATTACTTTCACCTATCTCTCTTAAATAATATTTTAAATATGAGAGCCTTGTATACACGGACATTAGAGAGGATATATATGAATAAATGTAGAGTTAGAGGATGTAGAAAACCAAGAGAGCTATTCATAGTACTAGATCACTTTACATACGGAATATGCAGAAGACACTACAACGAGATACTGACAGAGGCAACAAAGTTACTCAAATCGAAAAAATCCGTAGCTCTAGCTTCAATAGTCGAGGCATCTCCTAAAGGCGTACTAGTACTGAATAACAGTTCTCGAAGATAGTACACCAATCTACCAAAACCAATTTAAAAAAATCAACTCTTTCTTCTAAGCAGGAATAATACTACGACTATAGCCACTATTAATGCTGCTACTCCCCCGATAACCAGTGTATAGGGCATCTCCTGTGCAACTAGAGGTTTAAATTCTAATTCATATGTTCTTGATATACTTTGAATAGAGGGTATGCATGCTCCAAAGGCATGGAAGCCGAAGATCGTGGTTAATACTCTCATATCTACTTCAGCATACGGGGGTCTGGGGTAATTTATAGCTTGAATAACAATATTCGAGTCGGTTGAGATAGTATGGACTCCTTTAGAGAGGGGGAGTATAGTATCGGCATCTAAGGTAATAGGCACTCCATCTATAGTGACCTCAGTCTTTCTATAGGTGAAGAGATAAGCCTCTCCCTCTGGTATTAAAATCCTTGCTGTTTGACCAGCTCCTAAGCCAATATATGAGATCCCTGATCCTCTACTTGGATCATAGAAGACGAATACCATAGGCTTATCACTCTCCACAGCGATGTATTCAGCTTCTGGTTTTAGCTTAACTACATTCTCTCCTAGCTCGACATCTCTTATCTTCCTGTGGTACACTAAATCCACCACTACCGCCTTAGTCTTCTCAGAGGGCACGGCCATAAACCTAGCTGTGCACTTAAGTTGCCATTCATGAGTAGAGGGAGCATAGAATCTAGTGCCTACGAATCCTCCAGTAGCTGAGGGGAGGTACATGAAGTTCCCTACGGCTATATGTTGTGCTATAATACCGTACCCTGTGAGGATGGACCCCATAGATACCATTATATGTCCTGTAGATACCACCCTGTAGGTGGTGATACCATCTAACATCAACCCCTTAACCTCATTGGGTTTCAGCTTGAAGCTCTCAACTATCTTACCAGTACTATCGTATACCCTAATTTCACATTCCTCTAGCGAGTATATATGGATGACATTACTAGCTGGCTTTGCTAGACTCGTAACTAGGAATATAAACTCTTTACCTACATAACCTCCATTTATACTTGTAAGGAAAGTTGTGGGGTATACTGACCAGCCAGGTCCTCCATAGAACCTAGGAGACGCGTTTCTCTCCAGTACTACACGTTCAAAAGTATCTCCTCCCATTAGCATTACTGTTGCTGGTTTATCGGTCACCACCTTAAAGGATGTTCCATTTGGAATGGGTGTGAGTACATATTCCATCTTATCTACTATGAATTCATTGACCAGTCTTACTCCTGGAATCCGATAGATCTTCACTTTAGTATCATCGTGATTTCCCACTACTATGACGAATCCTCTCTCCTTAATCGTTCTCTCATCAAGTAGTGCCTTAGTAGTGTACTCAGCTATTGGCTTATAGGGTTTGAACCAAAATATATTCCATGGCACATATCCATAATACACGTACTCCTCGATCTCGTCAGTTATTGGCATAAGAGCTACTAGTACCAGTACCAGTAGAATACAAATGCCATACTTCATAATCTCCATTAATAATCTCATATCTCAGCCTTAAAAGTCTTTAAGCCAAATGTAAAAGTAGAGTTAAAGGACACTAAGCTTAAGTACCCTTAACTAGGCTTAGCACTTTAACTCAGTAAGGCTCAGGGATCCATTATCACCTAGAGGAGTAAGGTTTAAGATCTAGGAACCCTAGGTCTTGTTCGGTGAGAGGATTGGAAAAGAAATTCGAGTTCCTGGAGCACATAGCCGATGCGTATATAGCTGCTTATGGAAGGACTCTAGAAGAGGCATTTGAAAATGCTGCACTAGCCATGTTTGAAGTAATGACCGATACGAGTAAGGTAGAGGCTAAAGTAGAGCGTACCCTAGAGGCTAGTGGTTACGATGAGTACGAACTACTCTACGATTGGCTAGAAAAGCTACTGATAGAATACTATTCAGACAATCTCGTATTCTCCAAATTTAAGGTCGAGTCCATAGAGAGAACTCCGGAGGGATTTAGATTAAGAGGTAAAGCTATGGGAGAGGTCTTCGACCCATCAAGGCATGAGAGTAGAGTGGAGGTGAAGGCAGTCACCTATTCTCTAATGGAGATCTATAAGAAGAACAAAATTTACGTATTAAAATTCGTACTGGATATCTAATCCAGTAATCCCTCTCTCCTTAGAGCATTCAATATCCTATTGATTATCACTTCTGGTTCTCTGTTCACATGAATGTTTATGAATTTCACTCCCTTGTCCCTATAGTATTTTATCACGGGTTCACTCTGCTTCCTATAGACCTCTAATCTCCTTCTTATGATCTCTGGTCTATCATCTCCTCTCTGAATTAGCCTTCCCCCACATATATCGCATATTCCCTCCTTCTTAGGTGGTAGAGGGGGTAGTATGTACTCAACCCCATCTATAACCTTTTTAACATCTACTATATTGTATATAGCACCACACTTAGAGCATATTCTTCTACCAGCTAGTTTCTCGATTATTATCTCATCCGGTACTATCAAGTTTATTATAGCATCTATAGTAGTGATTTCATCTAGTGCTCTAGCCTGTACAATCGTCCTAGGATAGCCGTCTAGGATGAAGCCTCTACCATGTAATTCTTCTATTTTCCTTCGTACTACTTCTATCACTATTTCATCTGGAACTAAAACCCCTCTTCTCAAGTACTCCTCTACTTTTCTGCCTAGCTCACTTCTCTTACTAACCTCCTCTCTAAAGATATCTCCAGTCGATATCTTCTCTATACCGAGTATCTTAGCTATTCGAGTAGCGTACGTCCCCTTTCCAGCACCAGGAGGCCCGAATATTATCAATCTGAGCATTTGACTACTCCTAATTGAAGAATACAATCTTATATTTAAAATTCAGGTGGGAGAGTTAGATAGAGGAAAAAATATCACTTAGTCTGGGGCATTACTATTCTATATGCTATGACCAATGGTACTCCGATAATCGATGCTATCAAGGTCATGAGAAGTCTCTCGATTACAGATATGGGGAGGACAGACATGAAAATAAGGGGGAGCGAGGGGATAGCTTTGAGGGGCATGAATAACCCTGCAAATGTTATAAAGGCCAGATTTCCGTACATGTGATCAGCCATGAGCCCACAGTAGCTTACTATCGGTACTACCAGGCTTCTCTTGACTATGACTCTACTACCATGTCCTTCCCCAATACTTCCACTTAACCATTTGCCTAACACTATGGTTATAAATAGGGCTACTAGGTGTGGAATTGGATATAAGGGTGCACTCCTACCCACCCATGTCAGATACCAGCATACTATAAGTACCCCTAAAATACAACTAGCGAAGATCCAACTAGGTAGACTCTTTAATTCACGTGTAGTGAGGAATCCTGTGGTTAAGCTTGAGAGCACAGGAGCTGGTATGAATACTGCCGAGTGGAGCGAGGGAGCTCCCGGAGGGAGAAGCCATGCAAGAAGTACCCCAACTAATGCTGCTAGTCCTCCCTTCCATGGACCTAAGAGAATACCAAAGACAGGAGCTATGGATGCGGCCAGATCTATTCTCCCCTTTCCACCTATAATGGGAATACCCGGAAGTGCTGCTATAATTACGTATAGAGCTGCTAGTATGGAAATTAGGGCTAAATCTTTAGACTTTAACCTCATACTATTAGTTTACTTAACTACAAAGCCTTATAAGCATTTGCACTTTCATGCACATAAATTACACTTCATAGTAATAAACTCCATAGCTATAGTAATATATTAGAGAGGCATGTAATCGTATGGGGTGTACTTGGTGGAGGTGAGGTACTGGCCATATGTAATACCACTACCCGTAAGAAAAGAGAATAGATTAAGATTTCTTCTAAAGGTCTTTGGATCCGATGTAGCAGTGAGTATACTAGAGTTAACCCCACTGGAGGGAAAGATCGCTCAAAAGGAGCTTATAGAGAAGCTACCATACTCTAATAAAACTGTGATAAGTCATTTAAACAGCCTAGTATCTATGGGAGTTCTCAGAGAGAGCATGGAGAAGGTGATTAGATCCGGAAGACGTGTATGGGTCAAATACTATTCACTGAGTGAGGTAGGAAGGTGGATAACACTCCTCATAGGTCCAAAAGAGCCCGTAGAGAGGAAACTACTGGAACATGTAGTTCGAGAGAGCTTCAGACTATATGTAAAATCTCTTATAGATCTCTGCAAAAAGTACGAACTTCGTGCAGATCACCTATTAGGCATGGTAGATGAGGAATTAAAGAGGTTGAAATCCAGTGGCTAAACCATCGAGAAACATAGCCTCAACAAAACCAGTCTACATAGTGGAAAGAATAGCAAGAAGTGCACAGCTCTCTATTCTCTTAGAGGTAAGTGCTTATCCTAAGCCCGGTAATGTACATAGACTTGGGGATTTTATAGATACAAAATATGAGCATTTCCTAGTAGCCTCCGTAGTGGCATCTAAGCACTTTAGAGAGGCCGCTATGAGGGGTATTGAGGTAGGTCTAGGAATCAGAGATCTCAACCAAGTTGGAGTAGGTGAGATGTTGAGAGCATCAATCCATGATATAATGAGTCATCATAGGGGAGGTAATACCTCACTGGGAACTATGATGCTATTACTTCCATTAGCCACAGCCTCTGCAATAGCCCTAATGGACGAAGGTGATCTAGAGGAGCACCTTAGGGGAGTCCTAGTAGAACTCATTAGGTCTACTACAGTCAGAGATTCCATAGAGCTATACAGAGCGATAAGATTAGCTAGACCTGGAGGATTAGGTAGATCTGAATGGCTAGATGTAAACGATGACTCCTCCTTTGAGGAGATAGAGAGAAAGAACATAACTATGTATGAGATTCTTGAATATTCCTCAAACTACGATACTATAGCTTATGAACTAACACATGGATACAAGATAACATTCGATCTAGGAACTCCGTACCTAAACCTCTTACTGGAGAAAGGGTATGACATCAATACAGCAGTGGTCAATACCTACTTGAGAATACTAGCAGAGATACCAGATACATTAGTCACTAGAGAGTATGGGAAGGCTGAAGCACTAAGAGTATCGAAGATGGCTAAAAGAGCTCTAGAAGCTGGAGGTATGACTAGGGAAGAAGGAAGGGTTTTAGTGGAGAGAATGGACTACGAATTGCGGAGAAGTGGTATAAACCCTGGAACTACAGCAGATTTGATAGCATCATGTCTAATGCTACTTTTATTAAGGAATCCTATACCATTGGTAATCAAATAAGGCATAGGCCTATTTTCCTGTCAGCTCTACGAGCCTTTTTATCATAGGCTCTCTCCTTTTGACAGCTTCTACATCAAGCTTTGCTTCATGAAATCCCCACACGTGCAGGTAGTTTGCTGCATCCCATCCAACCCCAATGTCCATGCCGAGTTTATTTATGAGTTTCCCAACAGCTTTTTCAAGTAGCGTAACCGTCCACCTACCCTTCTCCTCAGCCGCCTTAACCTCTTCGAGGTTGAAGCGCTCTGCAAGGGCTTTGATACACTCTTCAGCGACCTTGTAGAGCTTCTCGGACGACTGAATAGAGTCCCCTTTCGCTAGATAGTTCTCAGCTTCATTGAGCAAGCGCTTAATAAGCTTGATCCTTTCAGAGTCGTTCATGATCTCTCCCTCGCCTTGATTAGACTTCTGTCCTCTATATAAGATTTTCACCGAGAAGTTTAAACCTACGCATGAAATTTTCAAGTAGAAGGTTATTAGAGTATTGCTTGATGTCTTCGAGAAGATCCTCTGGCCAATTTCTGTTAACAATTCTACAACCTGCCTACCAGCCTACGTCTTCTCGTTAAATCACCTTATCGAACATGAATTTATTAAGGCTCATACTCCTTGCCTATCGAAACTGTTAGGTGTTTGATAGTTAAGTATAGGTATTGATAGATGATGGAGTACTCTATGCGGTAGAGTAGGCTTTAAGGCTATTATGTGGTCTAGTATTGGATAGACAGTTGTATAGCGTACCCTAGAATGTGTGGTTTTCCTCTCTCTGAGTACCTTCTACAGAGTGGTGATTAGAAAGATGATCCCTCTATGGAAGGTAAAGATGAAGAGAGAGTGGAGTTACCACGAAAGGGGGTAAGGGTAATGATGTGCTCTCAATGAACCCCCAAGGCTTATATAAGCATTGATAGGCCTATGTAAGCTGAACCCTATCTTCATAGGGAGAAGTTTCAATAAGTTTGACTTAAGGTATATAAGCACATCTATAAGGTACTTAAATTCCATTTATACATGTCAATATCTATGAGAAATGGAAATTCCGAGGATAGTTATATAACTACTAGGTAAAACCTTTAGTGGACGGAGATAGCAGTCAGCTACAAGTTTTCCTTCTTTATAATATACCCTGCTCCATATTCTGTTGTACCGAGTACTACCCTATAGTACGTCTTATTTGTATTAACCTCAGTGACACGCTCTAGTTTACCCTTGAATACCACTTTGTCACCACTATCAGCTAGATCACAGAAGAGACCCTCGTAGGATACTATTTCCCTTATATCGTCCACTAACACTCCTCTGCGAATCACCACATCCTCTATCCTATACACGGCTGGGAGAAATATGGACTCTTGAGAGGAAGATACAGTAGCCTCTCCTTCGACTAAACCCATACCATGGTAGATTTTATCCCCATACTTTTCCCTGATATCAAGGTCACTCCTTATAGGGTGCACAGAGAACATTTTGCCCTTGTAGACTCCATAGTTCCACCTCCTCTCAGCTATGGTTCTGAGAACGCCCTCTGGTAAATTGAACTCTCTGGCTCTTCTCCTGCACCACTCTAGAATGTACTCTTTACTCTGAGAGTTAATCCCCTTAATGCCATGTTTTAGTGCTTCTCTAAGCCTTAGTGCCTCCTCTAGTCCATATACTGTAATATCTATATCAGATATCTCTGGGTTATGTATTCCTAGAAGTATGGATCCCGTGACGCCTATTTTACCTAGCTCTACTCCAGCCTCTCTAGACATGAGCTTAGCAAGTTCTAAAGCTCTCTCCTCAAGCCTATCCCTAGGCCCTCTCTCCATAATCTCACGCAATCTGAGCTCAGGGAAATAGTATTTCTTCACATAGTCCTTGGGTACCATAGAGAATTCTATACCTCTTACTCTACAGTAATGAATATACTGTGGATACTTTTCCCTGAGGAACTTAAAGGTCTCCTTGACATTTAGTACATGGTATCTCTTGAGCACTCTTCTATATTTGAGCGTACCCCTACTCCATATGCTCTCGGACAACTCAGTCTCGGGTATGTACTTTAAGTACGCTGTGTACATGCCAGGTGGATGCAGGTAGCCCACAACACAGAACATGAAGCCCTCTATAGTCTCAATGAAGTCCCTATCTCTTACGGATCTCAAGTTAAATTCCCCCTCTTTTAGCCATGTACTTTGGAGGTGGTATGGGTGTTCCAATTAATCTATTGGCTAGTGGAAAACACCATAGGGAATTTATGAAGTACCACCAGTATAGATCTAATCGAGTTTGGAAAAGTGGCATTAATATGTAGGATTCCTGGGAGAATATATTCGACATTAGCCATATTCCAACCACAAATATGAGCATATTTACGGTTGAAACTTTAAACTTCTCGGTATCTAGACCACTTTTAGCCTTATCCACCATGCTCTTCCTCTTCATGACCCTGCGGTATAGCTTTCTATCTTTAGTCCTTATCGCCTTCTCTCTCATCTCATTCCACCTCTCTATAATCTCAATACACCTCTCTACTTTCTCCTTATTCACTATAAGCCTACTCGCTATCGAGGTGATTAGAGCTAGTGCGAAAACCGCTACAGGCATATATATTAAGTCCAGCTTCATCGGACCCTCTTACCTCCACCTCCCTTTCATTGAAAGAAGTAGAATACTTATATCTTGTGGGATAAGCTCTTCTTCTCCTAGCCTTTTTAATTATCTCTCACAGGGAATTTCACCGTGATGATAGTAAAAGTTGAGTTCTAGTGGTGGGGATAGAGGAGGTGAAAATTTAATTAGAGATAATATAAGCTTAAAGATGGGATTACTATGAAAACGGGATACTTGCTCTCAATACTAGTGCTCGTTGTATCCATGCTTGTACTGGCGATACCTTGGAGTGGAGGGCAGGTTGAATACGTATACTATGGATACGTACCATGGAACATATACCAGGTCAAGCCGAAGTACATCTATCCCCGTGAGCATGAGGCCGCGATCATCGATGAGGAGAGTGTTAGGTCTAGTGCTTTACTGGTTATAATAGGTAATCATGAGGGTACTCGTGTGAGAGTCTATAGACTACCCTTGGAGTTGGTTGATGAGTTCACTCTGAATAAGATGGAATATA
>Ga0190367_1000319_pt1 | contig 36344 bp, 41 predicted proteins | sample 4872181011_MG_FD_171838 | JGI IMG/M metagenome (GOLD analysis project Ga0190367, IMG submission 171838) | Hydrothermal vent microbial mat bacterial communities from Southern Trench, Guaymas Basin, Mexico - 4872-18-10-11_MG | ecosystem: Environmental > Aquatic > Marine > Hydrothermal vents >... | reverse complement strand
GTCTCTACCTGTCGGGGGTGTTGGCCGCCTGAGGGGAAAGTCTGTGGGGGGTGTGGGGTTTTTAGGTAATTTAGAAAAATACATATTTCAGATGAATAGAAGTGAAGTGTTCGACTACTTGGCTGGTTTAATCTGTGGTGATGGCTCATTTTGGTACAGTGTTAACGATAGAACGTACCACGTCTATGTATATGATAAGGATAAAACATTTCTAGAAACTATAGCTAAGATATGTAGAGAATTTCTTAACGTAAAATCTATCAGAATAAGAAAACTTCACAGCAAAAATTCCTACGAATTAGAACTTAAAGGTTCTACAATCTACCATGAATTATCTAGAAGAATTAATAAACTTCTAGTCGATCCTAATATACCATTTATAAGGGGCTTAACAGATGCTGAAGGTTCTCTCTACTATAGTAACACAATTACACTTGAAATAACTAATACTGAAGAATATATCATAACGGCTATACATAAAGTTCTTGAGGAGCATAACATCAAACATTTCATTGTAAAAGAAAAACGCAAATCTCCTAGAAAGGACATCATTAAAGTTAGAGTTAGAGGTTGGTCTAATGTTACTCGATTTGTACAAATTATACAACCTATCCATCCTAAAATTAAGGATAAATTTTCCTTACTTAGTAAAAACTTAAAATCATCCTTAATATAATTACAACCACGACCCACACCCCCACAGACCCCTAGGGTGCCCTCAGTACGAGAGGAACGGGGCGCCGCGGCCTCTAGTGTACCGGTTGTCCGGTAGGGCAGAGCCGGGCAGCCACGCCGTAGGGGATAACCGCTGAAAGCATCTAAGCGGGAAGCCCTCCCCGAAAAGAGGCGGCCGCTCGGCTTGGGGTTACTCCCCAGGCCGAGGAGGGTTCCCGTAGAAGACGGGGTTGATGGGGTGGGGGTGTATGCCCCGAGGGTGTTTAGCCCGAGGGGCGAGCCCGCCACTCCCAATCACCCGAGGTGCGGTGGTGGGGGGTATAGAGGACCCGGTAGTCGGGTCTCAAAAATTAATTCTTAAAAATGTTTGAAGAAAGTTCTAGAAGCTATGAGCAATGTTGTAGATATGATAGAAGAGTTAGCTAAAGATTTAGAAAGAAGTGACGTACTCTTCATAGAGAGATTACCACCTGTACGTGAATGGGAAAGGTATAGAGACGTAATACTTAAAATACTTAGAGAATTTCACATAGCCTTAATAATCGTTAGAGTAATATTTAGAAATGAACGTAAAGGATATGCCATAATTATTAAAGGTGAAGGAGAGCTAAATCAATTACCAAGTAAAGGAGTAGTTGAAGGCTTTCTAGTAAAGTGTATAAATGATAAGTGTGAGAAAATTATCTACAAAGAAGTAACCTTCAACAATTCTCAAGAACTTGTAGAGAATATTCAAAAATTCGCAAAACTCTATCATAAAGCTGAAGCTAGAATTGTAGAGTATAAAATGCCAGAAGCATATAGAGAGGCAAGTATATACTACTAAAACCTTAACTTTCTCTTCAACATTATAGCAATAATTAAAGTTATAATTATGAAAATTTGAAGAAAAGTACAGTAAGTACATATAGCATAAACTTCAAACAACTCAATATATATCAAGTAAGGCACAAGAGGAGTTACCGTTATAGAGAGCCACAGAATAGCATCTATAAGTTTTAAACGACCAGCAACATAATGAATAGCTAAGATAGACTTCAACGTGAACCAAATAACTGCAAGTAATGGTATAGAGATCTCAAAACCATAAAGATTAAATAATCTAGCAGCTTCACTTTGAGCAACTTTTGCACAATTAATCTCAATAAAACCAGTCTCATAATAGCATAATGTTGGATTAGTGCCAAGAGTATAGACGTAGTAGTAATACATCAAAGATATGACCCAACCAATAATGTTAGTAATTAGTAGTAAATAGTTAAGTATAAGCAACTTATTCACAGCAAAGAACGTAAGTAATAACACTTTAAAAATCATTCTTAAAATGAAAAAATACACACAGCACTATGACTTTTAAGAATGAATTAAGTAGTTGAGTGAGGATGAAGATTAGAAACATAGTAGCGATAATAGCATCCATAGCTCTAATCATAATCACAGTATTCGTGATATATTACTCAAACATCATTAAGTATGAAAGAGAAATCACACCACCTCTACAAAACACAACTACATCCAAACCATCAACTACAACATCAAATCAATCATCAACTCTCATTGAGAAATTCGAAGAATTATTGAAATATAGTTTAATAGTGAAGATTATTAGTCAAGATAAATTGCAGATACAATACTATGACTCTAGAGAGAGTAAGTGGAAAATAATTGAAAGAGATGGAGAGAACCTCATCACAACTTTCAAAAACATTATTAAAAATCTTGAAAGTTACGGATTAATCTTTGGTGAAAAGAATAGTAGCGTAATTGTAGTATTTTTTGAAGATCTATGGTGTCCCTTCTGCTCACATGAAGCAAAACTTGAACATGACTTAATTGAGAAAGTACTTAATGATGAGTTAAGTAATGTTGAGATAATAATTATGCATTTAATAGTTCATCCGCCACCAAACTATGGTGGAATTAGAAATAGTACAGATAACTCCTGCACGTTAAGTAACCTTACGTCGAGAAGTATTTGCATAATTACAGGAGTAATACCTCTACACGTAATTTTAGAATACCTATACTCTACAGGCAACTTAACTTTAACAAATAAGTTTATCAAGCAAGTATATGATGAGGTTAATGAAGCATATGTAAAGTACACTACCACCCATACAGAATTAAGACTTCCAGATGTTAAAGATTATGAAAGTTATGCCAGGAAGTGTGGTCTAGAACTGCTTAACGGAAGTAAGGTCTTATGTAGAGGAATCTGCATTAATTTTCTAAGGAGAGTACTTCAAGGTCATGAATTTACATTTAACTATCTAGGCTTTAGAGGAACACCTACAACTATGGTAATACTTAGAAACAACTACACTATGATCGTGTGGGAAGGCTGTATTCCAGGTATTGTAGATCTGAAGATTAGAGAAAGTGAATGTCTTGGATATGAGAGATTTCTAAATTTAATTAAATTCTTGACTTCTCAATAAGTTTCACAAACTTATCAAATATCCATGAAGTATCTAAAGGGCCTGGAGATGCTTCTGGATGAAACTGAACAGTAATTATTGGTTTATATTTATGTTCAAGTCCTTCAACAGTCTTATCATCAATATTTATAAACCATAACTTGAACTCACTCTTTACGGTATTGTAATCTACAGCAAATCCATGATTTTGAGTAGTTACGTAGCATCTACCTGTAAATAAGTCTTTTACAGGTTTATTTGAACCTCTATGACCATATCTCAACTTGAAGGTCTTTCCATCATGTGCAAGTGCTGTTAATTGATGTCCAAGACATATACCAAGTATTGGCACGTCATATTCAGTAAGAATTTTCACAGTATTTATAATGTTGGTCAGTATTGCTGGATTTCCAGGACCATTACTAATAACGACACCAACAGCATCCTCAATAAGTCTTTCAGGTTTTGTGTTGGGTGGATATCTGATTACTTTAAAACCTCTCATTAACAATTCTCTAACGATACCATACTTAACACCACAATCAAGAATGCTGAGAACTCTTCTCCCATCACCATGAGTAATGGGTTCTTTAGGTGATACATAATCAATAAATGGTATATCGTCATATCTTGGTGCAGACTTTAATCTAGCGTAGAGTTCATCAATGTCTGGTTCCTCCTCACTAGGATCATACACATGTAGAATACCCATCATAACACCACGTTCACGCAGTTTTTTAACAAGAGCTCTAGTATCTACTCTGTACATTCCAGGAACATCATTTTCTAAAAGCCAGTCATGTAGACTCTTAATGCTTGACCAATGACTAGGTTCTGTAAGTTCATGAATAATTAAACCATTAACCCAAATCCTATCAGACTCAAAGTGTAGTGGTACATCTTTAAAACTTAAAGTTCTAGAGGCTACACCATAATTACCGATTAATGGGTGTGTAATGACTAGTATTTGACCTGCGTAACTAGGATCAGTGAGCGTTTCTGGATAACCAACCATAGATGTTGTAAAGACAACTTCACCAATAATAGTCTTCTTAACACCAAAACCACAACCACGATATGTAGAGCCATCTTCAAGAATAAGTACTGCCTCTAAACCATACCTGCAAGTACCAATTCTAAAATGCATTATATGAGAAAGGTAGTGTCAGTATTAATAAGCTTATTCCTAACTTGGAACTCTCCTATCACCAGGACCGAAATGTCCAATCCTTGTCTGGACAATAACACTTCTCAATCCTTGATCTTCAAGAAGCTTCTTAACTCTTAACATTTCCTGAACACTCGGTCTCTTAATATTTCTCCTTCTAAATGTTGGAAAATAATCAAGTACCGTTACCTGAATGTTAGGATCTATAGATGCAATTCTTCTACCCACTTCAGCAATTTCATCAAGACTAACTAACGCACTATTATATACTACACCAACACCTAGGAATACTTTATCTAGATAATTCTCATACACATACTCAATAGCTTTCCAGCTAGTCTCTAAATACTTAACAGCTAATTCTCTATCGTTAAGACCTGTAATTCTCATGTACGTATCAGGATGTAGACATTTAGGTTCTATTCCAAAATCATTACATCCAGCTTCTACAAGTTCATCAATGTAGTCTGGTTTCAATACTGTTCCATTACTATCTAGATGTTTTCTAACTTTCTCAGAAACATACTTCTTGAGCCACTTAAAGAACTCTACAAGCCACCTCCTATTAATTGTTGGTTCTCCACCACTAATAGCTACACCTTTAGTATTATAGTTTCTTTGACATAAAGCCAAAAGAGCAGCTGCTTCTTTAGCTGTTAGTGCTGTTGATGAGTTATCATAAGTTACTGAATAATTTTGACATTGTGGACATCTTAAATTACATCCAGCAACCCATATAGCACATTCTACATAATGAACATAATCAACTTCCCACCATGGAGTACCTTTACCACCAACAAGATGTGGTTCAGGTCCATGAATAATTCTTAAAGGTTCAAACTTCTTAAAATCTGTACATATCTTCATACCATCCCTTACAGGTGTTATACATGCTCTCTCAACAGAACCATCAATAATTAGAGCGCATGACCAACAACCACCAACTCTACATGCAAGACTTGGTTCTCTACTTCCAAGTTCTTTAAACTTATAACCAATAAGTTCTAGAGCTTTAGCTACAGTTATATTTTCAGGAACTTCAAATTCAATACTATCAACATATATTCTAATTCTTCTTCTATCTTCAATTACTTCAACTACTTTTCTAGCCTCATAAGGACAAGCCCACACGCATGCTAAACATCCAATACAGTTATTAGGGCTTGGACAATTAAATAGGTATTGACAGAACTTACAATCTTTACATTTCTTCTCATCAATGACTACTCGATGAAACTTCATAATGATTAACTACTCTTTAAGTATTTCTCAATATCCACCTTCACATACTTTGTAAAGGCTTGTATTGGTATGTATACAAATCTTGAGCTAACTTTCCATAAATTCCAAACCTTACCACCAATGTTTATCTTAAAACCACAGAACTTACATTCATTATTATCTTTCAAATTAACTTCCAGTATATCAAATCCCATTCTCTTAATGACTATTTTTCCACATTTTGGACAGTATGTATGTTCGTATGGATGTCCAGGAACATTACCAATATAGACGTACATTAATCCTTCCTTTCTAGCAATCTCTACATGCCTTTCCAAAACTTCAATAGGAGTCCAAGGTAAGTAGTCGAGATTGTAATCTGGATGAAATCTCAAGAAATGTATTGGCGTTTCTGGTCCTAGATTATCAACAATCCATCTACACAACTTTCTAGCATATTCAAGATTATCACCAACTCTTGGAACTACAAGATTAGTAACTTCTATGAAAATACCTTTTCTCTTCATTTCTACTAGAGAATTAAATATTGGTTCAGGATCAGGAACTTTACAGTATTTTCTTAAGAATTTAGGTTCAGCATTACCTTTAAAGTCGACAGTAGCTGCATCTAGAAACTTTGATAATAAGTCTATCATTTCATCAGTAAAATACCCATTTGTTACAAAGGTATTAAAAAGTCCTCTCTTTCTTGCAAGTACACCTGCATCATATGCATACTCTACGAAGATGCTTGGCTCATTGTAAGTGTAAGTTAATCCTTGAGCACCGTAAGATTCTGCAAACTCTACAAGCATTTCAGGACTTACATCAAAACCTTCAAGTAGTCTTCTTTGACTTATATCAAAGTTTTGACAAAATTCACAAGCCCAAGAACAACCGTAAGTTGATAAGGAGAGCACCATAGAGCCTGGATTAAAATGATAGAGAGGTTTCTTCTCTATAGGATCAATAGCTATTGCTGATAACTTACCATAAACAACAAGATAGAGCTCACCATTAAGATTCCACCTAACACCACAAAAACCATACTTACCTTTAGGAATTTTACATCTTCTAGCACAGGCTAAACACTCAATAATACCATTAGGTAATTCTCTATATAGTAATGCCTTCTTCAAAAACTAATCACCTAATAATTCACTTAATCAATCTTTTTAACTTCTTTCTCTTCACTTACAAGAATTTTCTCACTGTAGGTGAAGATTCTTCCAAGTAAGTGTAGTGGTATTTTTGCCTTTCTAACATCCCAAGACTTACCATAGAGATACTCTTTCCTAACATATGCTTCAAGAACTTTAGCAAGAACTAGATCAACCTCACCAACACTTATAATCTTACTAACTTTACCTTCAATATGTGCAATACATTCACTAACAATTGGTGGTTTTACTTTTCTTGAAGCTTTAAAAGTCAATTTTAAGACTTTAGACTTATCAACTTTCCAACCTGTAAGTGTTCCTGCTTTCCAAATCTCTGATAACAAGTCAATAGTTGGTACATTTAGTGTAAACTCATCAACTTCACTTAGAAGTTTTCTAGTAAAGTGTTCCCTATCTATAGCTAAAGCAATAATTTTCTCATCTTCAGACACAGGCATGGTCCAAGAAATAGCCATAACGTTAATTCTACCTTCAGAACTAACTGTAACTAAGAAGTATACAGGTCTTGGATGAAGTATGAGGTAGAATTTCTCAGGAACTACATACTCACTCATTACTTAAAGCATAGATGTTTAAGATTTTTATACTTTGTCAAGAAGTGCATTAATAATTACTGAGCAATACCAACTAAGATATGGTATAGAATTTAAAGAAATCCAGGGAATACCTAAATCGTCAATAATCTTCTCATCACTTGTAGTTAATCCATCCTGATCACCAATAATGAAGCCAACATCACCTACGAATCTGAACTTACTTATAGGTTCACCCTTCTCATGTAGATAGTAAAGTTTCACGCCATTACTTAAAAGTCTCTGTAAGAGAACTTGAAAGCCTTCTCTCCACATTTTCAATTTCCCACTAACTATAAGATTCAACAGCTCATACTCACTATGTATAGGTCTTCTCAAATCTTTCCCTGAAATCTCTATTATATACTCTTCACATCCTGCAAGTACGGCATACACTATTACATCTCTTCTCACACTATTACGAAGATTTAGACTCTCAATTATAAAGTCAAGAATAACGTCTAATCGACCGCTTGATGCTGGTGATTTAGGATTTACATTATCGATACAGGAAGTGTTTGATTTAATTATAAAGTACTTCACATCTATGTTTCAAGTTTTTGAGGTTTCTTCTTTCTTTCCTCTTCAGATCTAACCTTAATTACGCCATAGAAGATAGCACAAGATATACATAAAGTCTTAGTTACTTGGTATCTAGGTATAATTGCTCCTTGTTTCTCAAGTTCTTTAGCTAAATCGGCAGGTACTGGCGAATATGGCATGGTAACTCTGACAGCTTTAGATCTAGGAACCATTCTTCCACAATTATCACAATAAACGTGACCTTCAGCTCCCTTATCACCTTTATGTCTACCTCTATTCTTTCTCTTCTTAGGCATTGAATCTAAAATGATTACTGAACTTTTAAATGCTTTCTCTCAAACAGTTTAAATCTCCTCATTAATAATCAATTCAAAGTTCATCTCTCAGAGCTCGTTCCCTTCATCATTATCAGTCATCGTGGAGGTTCAGCATTATTTTTCAAGTATTCTCTGTCTTTAAAATCTTCACTTTAAAACTTCACGTAATTTCATGATCTTTCTTCTAGCTAATTCTTCTTGATAACTTCTCTCTGGATATGGTCTATGTGTTGTTGATAGAAGTAGATAATCTCTACCTAGTATTTCTATGAAATGCTTGATCGCGTGAAGAAAATCATCAATGTAGACATCATTATTGAAGATTAACTCTACAGGTAATCCTGTAATCATTACTGTTTTAGTATTAGCTTTCATAAACTCATCTTTAAGAATTTTCAGTTTCTCAATCCAGTGATAGTAATCCTTAATTGTAACTTTCTTAGTTATATCTAATGGATGTAAACCTGAGTACATTCTTATCAACTTATCGATAATTGATGTTATATCTCCATCACAATGAAGTATTGGGAATTTTCCCCTCTTCTTAATAGTCTTACTGAACTCTTCATGCCATTTCAAGTACACTTCAAGTACAAAGTCTTGTCTATAAATTATTCCTCTATAATCAGCTAGATCATCAGCAATTCGAAGAGCATCTATTTGCTCAAGTTCACTTAAAGACTTCACTATCTCTAATACATATCTAGAAACCTTATCATAAATTCTATATGCTAAATCTTTCCTAATCTTAAGTAGAAGTGCATATTCAAACTTGTGTGAGAAATGTTCTAAATCAGTATTAACTATAGGTTTTGTTATGAAGAAAGATTCACAGATTTCTGTAGGTCCAAGTATTTTAGCTATGATAAATCTTGATCTAAATTTTTCTTGAAACTTTCTTAAAAATTGATTTAAACAATCCTGAACAACATCATCGATATTAGGCCAATCAACAATATCTTCCCAATACTTCTCAACTCTATCGATCCAGTCTAAAATTCTCTCATTCTCTAATCTTCTTAGAGGTCCTCCTTCAATTATGTACTTCTGCCATGCTGATACTCTAACACTGATACCTAAAGTATCACTTAATGCATATTCTTCTTCTAAGCTATTTGCTTCTATCTGTATAGGTATTCTTGAGGAGTATCCTTTTGTAAATACCTCTTCAACAATTCTTTTAGAATTCATAATTATCTTGAAAGACCTAGATGATTAAGAATTTTTGTTACAAGAAGTTCGGCGTTTCTTTTTCGAGCTTCTATAGTTTCTGAACCTATGTGTGGTGTAATGATTACTCTTGGATGATTTACAAGCTCAAGTTCCCAAGGTTCTTTGGGTGGTTCATGTTCAAGAACGTCAAGAGCTGCTGCTGCTACTTTTCCACTTTTTAAAGCATCAAGAAGTGCTTTAGTGTCAATTACTTCTCCACGACTGGTATTTACAATAATTACACCTCTTTTCATAACTTCAAATTCCCTATAACCAATCATATGATATGTCTCTCTAGTTAAAGGTACATGCAGACTCACAATATCACTTTTACTTAAAAGTTCGTACATGTCTTTCATAGGTTCAACACCTATTCTTCTAGCCTTCTCAGTAATGTCGATAATGTCATATGCAAGTACATGCATACCTAAAGTCCTAGCTATCTCACTAACTCTAGTACCTATTCTTCCAAATCCAATAACACCTAATGTCTTACCCATAAGTTCAAAACCAACATATTTACCCTTAGGCCACTCACCACTCTTTACAAGCTTATCAAAGAGCGTTATGTATCTTGCTGCACATATCATTAAGCCTATAGTGAGTTCAGCTACAGATTCTGTAGGTCCTTCAGGTGTATTTATGATATCGATATTCTTACTTTTAGCGTAGTTAATATCAATATTATCAAGACCTACACCAATTCTAGCAATTAACTTTAAACTTACTGCTTGATCAATTACTTCTTTCGTAACTTTAGTTCTACTTCTAACTACTAAAATGTTGTAATTGCTTATCACTCTTAACAACTCATCTTTAGAAATTCCTGGCTTATAATCAACATCTAGACCTGCTTTTCTAAGCTCATCAATCACAAAATTATCCACATTATCTGTAATTAACACTTTATATGTACCCATTACTTGACACTGAAGATTATGTAATCTTAACTAGATTTTAAGTTTAAAACTATATTCTCTCAATAAATACTAAGTGAAGAGTTTTTAAGCAATAAGTTACATATAGTGTTGATGTCTGAGGAGAGAGAAAGAACTATAATTCTTAGAGGAAGAGAAAGTATTGGTGAAGAAGAGCTTGAAAGAGGTGCTGCAAGATCAGTAATTACTGAAGAAGAAGGAAGAAAAGTTCTCAAAATAAGATGGACTACAGGAAAAACATCCGCAGGAAGACTTTTTGGTAAATATGGTAGAGAAGGAAGGCCAGACTTCTTTAGACTGCTCTTCGGAGCAATAACAGGAAGTTTAAGACAAAATCTTGGTGATGATAAAGGTCTTGAGGAATTTAATAGAATTAGAGATAGTAAGAACTTTAAAGATAGTGTACAGAAGATTTTCGATGAAATGAAAAGATGGTTCTTTGATGATGTTGTACCCAAATACAAGTTAGAACCAGGAGATATCTTCGTAATAACGACAGAACTTACACTAGATTTAGAATCTGGAGAATTATCTTGGAGTAAAGATAAGACTGAAGTTGTCTACTGGATTAGAAGTGATAGAGTTTTCGAGAAATGTAAAGAACTTGGAGTAAGTGTTGAAGTTGAAGAGGTTGAAAGAATGAGAGAAAAGATAGAATCATTAAGTAGAGAATTAGAAGATTTAAGAGGTAAGTATGAACAGCTAGTTAAGGAGAAGAAAGATATTGAACGTGAGAGAGATACTTTAAAAATTGAGATAGATACTTTAAAGTTAGAGAATGAAAGACTTAGAAGTGAGAATGAAGAATTGAAGAAACAGATTGAAGAATTTAAGAGAAAACTTGAAGAACTTAGAAGAATAATTAGCTAAATTGAAAATAGATTGGTTTATAAAGACTTAGGTTTCCCTAACACTGATGGAGAGAGAGGATAGAGTTCGAGTAACTATCAAGAAACCTGAACACATAATTGATGAACTTAGAAAAAATATTGAAGAAAATACTAAACACATTAAGACAAAATTCGCAATAATTTCAGGAAAAGGAGGTGTTGGTAAGAGTTTTGTATCTGTTAGTTTAGCTGTAGGTTTTGCTCTTAGAGGATACAAAGTAGGTGTTCTAGATGCTGACATCTATGGACCTACAGTAGCTAAATTGCTAGGTCTTGCAGGTTCAGTAATACAGGTAGATCAAACCGTAGACAGAATTATACCAGTTATAGGTCCAGCAGGTATTAAAGTCATATCCATGGATTTCCTATTACCAAGTGAAGAGACACCAGTGATATGGAGAGGTCCACTAGTTGGTAGAGCTATTGCTGAATTTTTAGCTAAAGTTTTTTGGGGTAGTCTAGACGTACTCGTTGTCGACTTACCTCCTGGCACTGGTGATGCACCATTAACTATAGCACAGATGCTACCCAACATCACGGGAAGTATCATAGTTACAACCCCGAGTGACGTATCTGCAAGAATTGTTAAGAAAGCAATAATCTTTTCACAAAAAATGAATGTACCTATAGTAGGTATTATAGAAAACATGAGCTACTTCGTATGTCCTAAATGTAACGAGAAGTATTTCATATTTGGCAGAGAGATAGGTAGAGCACTTGCTGAAGAGATGAACATACCATACTTAGGAGGTATACCTCTAGATCCCAGAATTAGTGAGTGTAATGATCTTGGAATACCATTTCTCCTAAAATACCCTGACATAGAGGCAAGTAAAGCCATAATGAATATTGTTGACAAGTTGAGAGAACACTTTAAGAATATTTTAGAACAGGAATAAACATGCATAGTATGTATAGTTCTTAAAAATCTAGATCTTTCAAGATTTAAATCAGAGTTATATAAATGATTTGTAAAAACTTAAGAAGACTTTACAAATCTTGATTTTTAATGAATGAGGTAAACCTAGTATGGAGAGTTATCGATATTGTTAAAAATCATAACAAATGGAGAAGATTAGAAACCATCAACCTGATTCCCAGTGAAAATGTGATGTCGCCTCTGGCTGAATACTTATACTTAAACGATATGATGAGTAGATATGCTGAAGGAACTATTAGAAATAGATTTTATCAAGGAGCTAAATACATAGATGAACTTGAAGAACTTACGGTACAACTTATGTGTAAATTATTCAACTCTAAACACTGCGATATAAGACCTGTATCAGGCACTATCGCTAACTTAGCCACAATGTGCGCACTATGTAGAGATAACGATTTAGTAATGGCGATACCATTAAGTGCAGGTGCACATATTAGTCATAGAGAAGTTGGTGGTGTTAAGGTTCTGAGATTAAGAATTATGGATCTTCCCTGGAGAAACGATGAATTCAATGTAGATATTGACTATGCAGCTAAATTAATAAGAGAACATAGACCTAAAATCGTCATTCTTGGAGGTTCAGTCTATCTATTTCCTCACCCAGTAAAAGAAATTGCAAGTATAGTTCATGAAGTTAATGGCTATGTAATTCACGATTCAGCACACGTACTTGGACTTATTGCAGGTAAAGTTTTTCCAAATCCACTAGATCAAGGAGCTGACATTATGACAACCTCAACACACAAGACTTTTCCAGGTCCTCAAGGGGGTGCTGTCTTAACTAATTCTGAAGAATTATTTAGAAAAATACAGAAAGCCATCTTTCCAACTTTCACCTCAAACTATCATCAACATAGATATGCCGCACTGGCTATAACAAGTCTTGAAATGATACTTTTTGGTGAAGAATATGCTGAACAAATAGTGAAGAATGCCAAGAGGCTTGCTGAAGCTCTATACAATTACGGATTAAAAGTACTAGCAGAGAATAAGGGATTCACAACAACTCATCAAGTACTTATTGATGTTTCAAATCAAGGAGGTGGTGCAAAGAATGCTCTACTTTTAGAAAAAGCAAACATTATTGTCAACAAGAATCTACTACCTTGGGATAAGGATCCAGTAAATCCTAGCGGTATAAGGATTGGTGTTCAAGAAATAACTAGACTTGGTATGAAGGAGCATGATATGGAAGAGATAGCTAAGTTTATAAGCGATGTGATTCTTAAACGTAAAAATCCAGAAGAAGTGAAGAAGAAAGTAGTAGAATTTAGAAGAGAATTTACTGAAGTTAAGTATGGCTTTGATTTAAAGAGTTTTAATTTAGAAAATGCAGTTAAACTTCTTATTTAGACTTAATAAACTCTTCAACTAACTTATCAATCTCATCTTTGGTATAAGTCTTAGTTATCTCACCACCATACAATCTCGTAACTCTGTCACTATACTTCATGAGTTCTAAGTTATGTGTGACCATCACGATAGTTATTCCATAAGTTTTGTTAATATCTTTAAAGATATTCATGACTTTTCTAGCATTCTCCGGATCAAGATTACCTGTAGGTTCATCTGCAAGTAGTAGCTTTGGTCTTGTTACTATTGCACGTGCAATAGTAGCTCTCTGTTGTTCACCTCCACTTAACTGACTTGGTCTTTTATATGCATGATCTTCAAGACCTACAAGTTTAAGAGCTTCAAGTGCAAGTTTTCTTCTCTCACTTCTAGAAATACCACGAATAATTAATGGTAATTCGACATTTTCAAGTATTGTCATTCTTGGAATAAGGTAATATTGCTGAAACACAAATCCAATATTTTCATTTCTAAATCTAGCAAGTTCACTCTCACTCATAACATTCAACTCTCTAGCACAAACTCTGACAATACCTTTACTTGGTCTTTCAAGACCACCAATGATGTTTAGTAATGTCGTCTTACCACTACCTGAAGGACCAATAATACAGTGAAATTCTCCTTCACTAATCTTTAAATTTACATTTTTAAGAGCTACATAATCTGAAGAACCTACCTTATATATTTTCCAAACATCAATCAATTCTATAATGTCATTCATAATTTATCACTTTCTTCTTAGCAGATAAATCACTACACCAATAATTACAATACATGCTACAACTCCCACAGCTATAATGGTCGTATTAATTTTCTTCTCTTTAACTTCCTCCATACCTACTGTTGAGTTCATAATGTCGATATTTAAAGTCTCAGTATGAGTATACTGATAGCCATAATCATCCTCATAAGTGATTTCAATTTTAACAAATGCTTTTCCAGGCTTAGTAGTGTTTATTGTAAAAGCTGCAACTGTCGGTGTTTGCGGGTTTATCTTTCCAAAAAAGATACTAGACTTACTTACAGGTCTTAACTTGTCACTACAATATATGCTTACATTGACGTTATAGGCGGTAACTGAGGCTAAGTTAGTGAAGGTTATTGATAAGACAATAGCTTCACCAGACTTTACAGTTTTAGGTGTTATAGTTACATCAGTAATTACAATTTTAGGATGATTAATGACTTGAAGTGTAATAGTATCTCTGTAACTAATAACGTTTGTGTTTGGTAATTGATAAGTAATTAAGTAGTTAATAATAACCTTTCTAGACCATGAAGGTACAATAAGTTTTAGAGGTAATCTAATCCTCTCTTTCTGTTCTAGCTTTCTTATTTCAAAAGTTGAATTACCAACATACAAAGCTCCTTCAATACTTACAATACTCAAAGTAATATTGTATAAAGGTACAATTCCAGTATTACTAATCTCGACATAGAGAACCTGTTCTTCTGAGCCATTAATGAAGAGTCGACTAGTACTTACTTCTAAAGGTCTTGTAGATATTGTAGTTAGTAGTAAATCATAGTTCTCATACTTAATATTCCCTTGAGAATCTAGATAATTTAAACTTACTTTCAAAGTTGTAGGGCCTGCATATGGTATGACTTCAAATTTTAAAGTCTTACACACATTCTGATCTAGTCTAGGTATATACATTTTTGAGTAGTTTCCTTCAATAAAGGGAGCGCTAGTATGTATTTGAATGTACACGTTGTATGCTATATCTGAACCAACATTACATACCTCAAAACTTATAGTATTTATAGACTTTTCAAGAAGCATTCTTGGACGTACATCAACACTCAATAATGGTGTGCCTCTAATTTTCACATCTCTCCAAATGGTGATACTTCCTGAACTTTCAGATACCTTACTATAACCAACTGCTGACTTTACATATCTACTTTCCCATGAAATTACTAATTTTAAATGATAAGTTCTTGGTACCTTAACTTTAACTAAGTACTTTAATGTAATTATTTGTCCAGGCTCTATAAAGCCTATAATTATTGGATTGTCACTAACGATTAATGAATTCTCGATATGTAGTTTAAACTTGACGTTCTTTAAGTAATCTAAACCTAGATACATAACATTCAATTGTAAAGTTGCAATACCTTCAGTAGAGCTAGGTACTTGAAGAATATCAACGCTTAGAAGAGTAAACTCTGGCTTTGTAGGTCTTGTAGGTAAGGTTATGTTATATCCTTGACTCATAACTTGGTAAGTGCTTAGTAATATAATCACTATTATTAATATTGAAACTACTTTCACCATAACTGCTGTACCTACTACTCTCATCCTCACATGACTATTTGAAGTAACTATTTTAAATATCTTCTTAAATTCAATTTGCATGAAACTTCTAGACTATATTTCACTTTCTTGGAAGTCTTTATGGGAAAGAAAAGGCAGAACTATAGGTGCTATTATCGGTATTGCTATTGCTGTAGTAGCTTTAGGTACGGTTCTTGGACTAGTTACTGGAACTGAAACTATGTTTATGGAGAGTTTTAGTAAAATTTTTGGAGTAAACACTATCTACCTCATACCAGCACTACACGATCTTACAGAAGCTGATGTTAAATTAATTGAAAGTATTCCAAGTATTGAGTTTGTCATACCTTTAAGTTTTAGTGAAGGATTTGTAAACGTTGGTGGACGTGCTAGGTGGGTATACGTCATAGGTATAGAGCCTGAAAAATTACCTAGACTCATGGGAGCAACAAGTATTGATAAAGTTGTATATAAAGGCTCGCCAGTATTAACGACAGGTACGGTGTTTGTTGGATACTACATAGCTTACACATTAACAGGTGAAGAGATAGTTTATCCAGGACAGAGAATAACCATCATAAGTGACGGTAAGACTATTCAAGCACTAGTCACGGGAATTCTAGTCCCATTTCATGCAACAGCGTATGGAGATCCAAATGTCGCAGTATTTATGGATATTAATTCATACTTTGAAAATTTTAAACAATCTAGAACATACGATTTAGCTCTTATTTTTGTTAAGAACATAGATTATATTGATAATGTCGTTAATTTATTGAGAAAACTCTACCCTAATGCTGAAGTTTTTAGTCTACACTCAGTTATAGAGTCATTCATGAGCTTCTTCTTTGGATTAAAACTCACTTTAGGTGTCATTGCAGCTTTTACAGCGCTCGTTGTTGGTTTGTGGATTTTTGACACTATGACCATAAGTATTCTTCAAAGAACTAGAGAGATTGGTATTATGAAGGCTATAGGATTTACAGGTCGTAAAATCTTTACCATCCTCTTAAGTGAAGTGATCATACTTACTCTAATTGGTGAAGTTTTAGGTTTAGCAATACTATCATCAATAATTCAATTCTTAGAAATGCCTCTGCCTGGAGGCGTTATGAGTATTAAGTTAGTACTGCCAATAACGTCAGCACTGATAACCATAACCATACCTCTCGCTGTTAACATTTTAGCATCACTAGCACCTGCATTTAGAGCTGTAAAGATATCTGCAGCACAGGCATTAAGATATGAATAAGTTAGTCAACAAAATGTACTTCCTTAATAATCTTACTACTCACTCTACCTTCAATTAAGAGTATACCATACATAATCATTTGAGGTTTAGGTGGACATCCAGGAATGTAAGTAACTTTAACATCTTTACCTTTATTCTTCAAATAATTTAGTAAATACTCAATTCCTCCCCAAGTTGAAAAACTGTCATACCAAATACCACCACTACAAGCACAAGAACCAATTGCTACAATGTTTCTCAACCTCTTCATACTATTCACTATGTTCAATACTCTTATACTATTCTGTCGAGTAATGGGTCCCGTAATTATGAGTGTCTCACATTCATCATAGCTAACAACCTCATACTTAATACTGTACGTGTCAGCGTAGAGTGTAAAAGCATCAAGTAGCTCAATATCACAGCCGTTGCATGAACCTGAATTTATGTATGATATCTTCAAAACCACGGGTTTCCTCTTCATAAAGAAACTTTTAACAATTTTGTAAATCAAGTAAAACACAGCCGGGGTGGCCGAGTCTGGTCTAAGGCGCGGGACTCGAGATCCCGTCCCCGTATGGGGGCGTGGGTTCAAATCCCACCCCCGGCGCCAAATTCTCTCAAAAGAACTTACCCTGCAGAGTACTGTATTACCTAAAAGAAACGTGTAGACTATACTATGCTTAATTTAATGATGTAATTTTATGAAAGAAAATTAATACGTGAATTTGAAGATAGGAGAAACTTATTTAGTAATTTTCATACTAAAGAAGGCTATTGCTAATAATATATGTGCTATCAAGACTAATACTCCACCGACAAGAACTATAAGAAGACCTGCACCTATTAGATAAAGAAGACCTGCGGTTTTGAAAGTCCTTGACCTGTTACTTGACCTGTAAGTATTAATGATTTTCTAAGAAAATACATACCTACAACTGTAAGTATCCAAGCAGCTACAACAGCTGCAATTATTCCTCCAATAAAGGTCATTGTTGGAATTTCCGATGAGGTACCCATGGCAAAACTATGTAATACTAATCCCATAACACTATACGGCATTGCTAAAATTATAGCAATAGCAATTATGATAATAATTGTTGAATATAGAGCATACTTAAAGATTTGAGGCATCCCATACTCATCAGATATCATTTTTAAAGCAATCAAAATGAGCACTATACCCACGATACCTAATGCTGAGTGTAGGATTGATAATATTCCTAATATAGCACCAATACCTCCAAGTATTCTGGCCGTCTCTAGTGTCATGCTTAGTACTTAGTTAATTATGTTTAAAGTTTTACCTAGATGGTCATTCCTAAATACTAGACAACATCCGGGAGAGCATAAATGATAATAATGTCTTTAAGGATCTACAATACATGAGTAGAGATCTTGAATGGATATACTCAAACATTGATTATTTAAAAGAACATCACAATCCATACACAAGTACTGGCAGAAAGAGATATGTAAATGCAATTGAGAGATTTAAGAAATTACTTAATCATGAATGGCTTAAGGAGTTTCTAAGTAGGAGAAGAAATGTAAAGATTCTAGATCTTTGTGGAGGTGCAGGTATTGGAAGTATTGCTCTTTGTAAGGTCTTATTGAGCATGAATTTTAAAGTTGAATTAACTATTAGCGATATCCGCAGGGATGCGCTTGAACTTAGTAAAAAATTTGCAAGAGAAGAACTTAACTTAGAAGTAAGCACTGTACTTAAAGATGCTAGGGAAGAATTTGATGGTAAGTATGATCTGATTCTAATTTACGGAGCATCAACAATATATTTCAATCCATGGGATTGGATAAAAATGCTCAACAATATTTCTAACAGTCTCGTTGATGATGGATTATTTATAAATGATGATGTTGATAGAATGTATACCATAGTTTATCAACAAGGGTATAAACCGTGGCTTATCGAGACTGCATTAAGGGATAAACTTGTAATTTCAGTTCATAGTGAGTACGACTTTACCACAGGAATGTTTAAGAGGGTATGTTGTGATCTATTAAGAACGGAAGAAGGTAAACATTTCAACCTATTTCTATGGTCATTAGCTGACTTAGCAGCTTATATATGGCTATTTTTTAAAGATGTTGATCTAATTATCGACGATCCATTAAAACCTTGGCATGCCTTTATTATAGCTAAAGAACCTAGAAGAAAATTTACAACCAAGGAACTGAGTACAATACCGAGATTTCTTTCAAAAACTTGATCTTTGAGATCTAAGTACTCTGTAGAGTACTTTATTAAATACATTTGGAAGTACTTAAATATGCACATTATAGTGTACTTAAATAAACACTTTTAAGTGTACTTAATACTAATTTCCCATGTGTCTTGAAGAGTTAATAATGATAGGCAGAGTTGTTAAGAAGAGTCATTACTGTATAAACATTCCATCATCTATTTATGAATTTTTAAAACTTAATGGTATAGATGTTGAGAAGATTAAGAACATCAAGATTATGGGATTAAATATACCTGTGAAGTATTATCGTGCTGGAAAGAAAGCTCACTATCTTATAATACCTGCACATGCAGTGAAGACTCTGAATCTCAAGGAAAATGAAACTATCATTTACAGGATAAGTGTAGTACGCGAATTTACTCCAGAGTAAAGTTGAAAAGTGCACCGTAAATACCGTACTTAAACTTAAGTAACGAACTGTACATTACCTTCTTCGCTAATCAAGTGTAATTGAGCAACTACATTGTAATTAAGAGTAATTACTCTCTAAGTCATTAGTAGTTGAATTTTTGAGGGGGCTCCCCCTCAACATGCTACTTCATTGTCGTTATGTCTGAAATTAACTTTTCTGAATGTATGTGAAGAACCGTGTTCTCTTTCTGTTAATGTTAAGTGTTTAGGTGGTATGTCAAGTTTTTCTTACCAATAAGTTAGATTAAGTATTGCTGAATCTTCGTCATGAAATGTGGGAAGACTCTTTAATATAGAGTCACTTCCATTTCTCAATTTAGTATGTTGAATTTTTTATTTGGGTTTGTTATCATTTGGGTAAGTTATCATCACTTTTCAGAGCCGGGGATAACTAATCATTTGTTTGATTATAATTTTTCAAGATATTTAACTCTTACCTAGTTGAAAATCTATCGAAAATACTTTAAGTAGAGCTTGACGTGTTTAGATCTGTCAAGTTATGAGTAGTATGGTTAATTTAGGTATTAAATATTTGCGAATTGCTAATTCAATACTACTTTTGGGGATTATCATTATTGCATTATTATCCATAACATTCCCTGTAAAGTTTGAAGAGATAGGTCTTAGTAAATTATTAGAAGCTTCTCCTTACATCATAATTACCATCTTAACTTTAACTTTCGAACTCATTTACGAATTTAGAGGTTGGAAGCTTATAGCCATTATGGATAGGGCAAGATATGGAGTTACATATTTATGGATTAGAAATTTTCTATATGTAGGATTACCAATACTTATTCTCAGCATGTTTGTGAAGTATGTGTCTAATGAAGTTGCTTTTCTATTAAGTATCTTCTACTCAGTTCTTGGATTCATAACTAGCATTACTAGAATGCTTGGATATTATAGATTAGGAAAAGCTTACGTGGTACGTAGTGTAAGTATTGGTGGAATTTTAGTGTTTATAGGTACGTTGTTAATTATGACACTTCTAGGATTCGCACTTGTACTTATAGGTACATTATTACTGATTAATGGTTTGAAAGTCATCACTCAGAAGTTTTCTCCTCAACAACAGGCCCAATAACTTCTTCACCAACCATCTCGTTTATTCTCTTAACATTTTCATCAACAATCCTTTGAATTTCCTCAATTTCAGTATCGGTTAGGTGTCTAAATCTGCCCTGCAATTTTAGATACTCTCTTACAGGTTTTCTTTTAGGTACTCTTGTAGTTACCTTAAATTTGCTGAATTCATACTCAAAATTAATCCACATACCTGTCTCTACAGCAAGTTTTGAAATCTTTATAGTCTCGTTCTCACCAATTCTCCAACCAGGAATACATGGCGTTAATATATGTACAAATGTTGGTCCATATTTTGTATATTCTAGAGCTTTCTTAAACTTATTAACCATATCTAAAATGTAAGCTACAGTTGTTGTAGCTACATATGGTACTCTGTGTGCAAGTACAATACCTACAATATCCTTCTTTATCTGTAACTTACCTTTCAGCACCTTACCTACAGGTGTTGTTGTTGTCCATGCGTATTTAGGTGTAGCTCCACTGCGCTGTATGCCAGTATTCATGTAGGCTTCATTATCGTAAAGTACGTACATGACATTATGTCCACGTTCAAGCATCCCACTCAGTGCTTGAAGTCCAATATCTACGGTACCTCCATCACCTGCAACGGCAATTACCTTAGTATCTCCCCATCTCCATAATCCTTTTCTCTTTAAAACCTTAATACCTGCATCAATACCACTAGCAGTTGCTGCAGCATTTTCAAAAGCTGAATGTATCCATGGATTTCTCCATGCAGTGTAGGGGTATGATGTTGTGGTAACTTCAACACATCCTGTAGCTACAGTTATTATAGCATTTTCACCAGCAATTTTTGCAAGCCATCTCATAGCTATAGCGGCAGCACAACCAGCACACATTGAGTGTCCAGATGCTAATCTTTCTTCACGTGGCAATTCTTTAATGGATTTGTAATAGATCATGTTCTCAAACCCATATAGATGATTTCTTTTTCTGGTTTACCTTTTTCAGCAACTTTCACACACATTTTTATAGTCTCTACAAAGTCTTTAACAAACATGGTTCTTTGGCCAATACCATGAACAACATTGATGCATGGAATCCTAACATCGTACTTGTACAATGTTGCTAGTATGTCCATATGTACTGGACTTGTTGAAATTCCAAAATACAGAGCCTTATCAACAGTTACGAAAGCTTTTTTATCTTGAAGAATCTTTACAATCTCCTCTTCAGGAAATGGTCTCATAGAGGTAATTCCAATACCTCCAATCTTCACTCCATCATTTCGAGCTTTATCTATAGCTTCCATAGCGAATTCCCAAGCAGCGCCATAAGTAATAATTATGTATTCTGCATCTTCAACTCTATAAGTCTTTAATAAGCCATATCTTCTACCAAACTTTTTATCGAAATCTTTACCTACTTTATTGATTACATTTAGGGCATTTCTCATAGCCACTACCTGCTGATATTTAATCTCATAGTACCAGTCTGGACCTACTAGTGGACCCATTGTTACAGGTTTTTCAGGATTAAGTGTTATCCAATTTACTTCCTTAGGTACGAACTTTCTAACTTCATAATCATCTTCAAGAATTACAGGTTCTAAAGTATGACTCATTAAGAAGCCATCATAGGCAACCATTACAGGTAGAAGTACGTTCTTATCTTCACCAATTTTGAAAGCCTGTATTATTAAGTCATAAACTTCCTGCGCATTTGATGCTATAAGTACTATCCATCCACTATCTCTAGCACTCACAACATCACAATAGTCACTATGTATGCTTATTGGTGCTGAGAGAGCTCTTGCAGGTACTGCCATAACTATAGGTAGTCTAAGTCCTGAAGCTATGAAGAGCATTTCATGCATAAGCTCTAATCCTTGACTACAAGTTGCAGTGAAGACTCTAGCACCTACAGCAGCAGCGCCTATGGCTGCACTCATAGCTGAATGTTCACTCTCAACATGTACGAGTTCAGCATCAAGCTCGCCATTAGCTACAAATTCACTTAATTTCTCAGCAATAGTGGTTTGTGGAGTTATTGGGTATATAGCAACTACATCTACATCAACAGCCTTAGCAGCATATGCAGCTGCGTAATTACCGGTTAAGGCATATCTTCTCTTTGCTAGTATTGTGGTCTCCATTATCTACACCTCTTCTCTAACTAGAGTTATGGCTTTTACAGGACATTCAGTAGCACAAATACCACAGCCTTTACAGTAATCGTAATTGATTTCATAAGTAATGTTGAACTTCTTACCCTTACTTGTCACATACGGTTTTTCAAGTTCTAGGATGGAACCTTCAGGACAGTAGACCCAACAGATTCTACATCTAGTACATTTTTCCTGATCAATTATCGGTTTGAATGTTCTCCAAGAACCAGTCTTAATCTTTATAGTATTTCCTGGCTCTAATATGGTTCCTGCAAGTGGCATTTCATACCATTTAGGTAAGGTCATGCTTCCACCTTAACTTCATCGTAAGCTCTCTTAATTAACTCAACATTCTTTTCTAAAATTTTACCTTTAAAGAAATGTTCAAGAGCTTTAAAGACATAATCTACATCTAAAAGAGTCATAACCTTAAGTAATGCTCCAATCATAGCGGTATTGACTATAGGTCTACCAAGTACTTGAAGCGCAAGATTGGTAGCGTCTAGCCATACAAGTCTTGCTTTAGTATTAATTTCAGGTCTTATGCTCGAATTAATGATAATATAACCATCATCTGAAACACCAGAAAGTATTTCTGAAAATCTTAATAGGGATGGGTCTAGAACAACTATATAGTTAGGATTAATTATTGGTTCTCGATTACGTATAGGTTCATCACTAATTCGAGTATAAGCTTTTACGGGTGCTCCTCTACGTTCTGGACCAAATTCTGGAAATGCTTGTGCATAAAATCCTTTACTAATAGCAGCATAAGCAATAACTTGAGCAGCAGTTACCGCACCTTGACCACCTCTACCATGCCATCTAATCTCAACTTTAACCATAAGGAATTAGGTAAGAATATCTATATTTAAGTATTTAGCAATAATATACTTTCAGGTCAATAATTATTTAAATAGTTCAATATATACAGAAGAATGTAATAAACGTATAAAGTTTCGACAGATTTATAAAACTACGCAGTACCGAGAGCTGTATGGAAGTTAAATTCATAATGAAAAGACCAATATGCGCTGATGTGCATGTAAGTATTAAAGATGCAGCTAAACTTATGAGTCAATACAAGATTGGCATGATAGTAATTACAAATGATGGTAAAATTGAAGGAGTATTTACAGAACGTGATTTAGTAAATAGCATAGCTAAAGGTATAGACCTCACAAAACCAGCAATTGAAGCTGCTACAAAAAATGTAATAACTATAAATGAGAATGAAAGTATAGAGAAAGCTGCTGAACTAATGAGAAAGTATAGAATTAGACATCTAGTAGTAGTTAATGATGCAGGAGAGGTTGTTGGAGTACTCTCACTTAGAGATTTAATAGATGAGGATAATTGTTTAAAGAATTTAACCATTATCTCAACATATGAAGAATTAGAGAGTAAGGAATTAAAAATAACTTCATAAACTTAGCATAATGATGAGATGCATCTAAAATGATAAGTGATATACTCACGGTACGCTGAGAAAGTTAGAATTACTTAATACTTCCTAACACTAGGTCGTACATTATCTTAAAGTGAAGTTATTATTGATGAGTTCTTAGATACTTATCACATCTACAGTAATCTTTAAATTTAGAACTAACCCATTAGTTAGGAGCTGAAGAGAAAGTCATGTTGACACACTGTCTTGACAATACACGTATTTTAAATTATCTCGATAATTGATTGCTTAACATTTTAACATTTTGATAGTTAAATTTTAAAACACACATAACACTAGGCCTCGTTAAGTTATGCCTCTTCATAAGGCTGTTAAAGAGCTTGAAGACTCGATTTTAGATAAAGAAAAGTATAAACAATTTCTAAATGAGTGGTTACGCTATTCATGGCGATGGGCTAGGGAGGAGAAGTATAGGCTTGTGTTTAAGGTGCAGGCAAGTCTTCTTCACGCTATTAGAGAATTTCTAGATTCTCAAGGTTTTGTAGAAGTATTACCACCAATAATAGGACCTGTCACTGATCCTGGAATTAGAGGTGCCAAACAAGTAACTATTGATTTTTACGGTATGGAGTACAAAGTTATGAGTAGTGCTATACTTTACAAGCAATATATGGCTGCAGCACTTGGTAAGATCTACTTCATAAGTCCAAATATTAGACTTGAACCCTTAGATAGCATCTATACAGGTCGTCATCTTGTTGAGTTTTTCCAAGTAGATCTTGAAGTATATAATGCAACTTATCACGATGTTATGAAGATAGCTGAAGAACTTTTCTGCTATGCGGTTAAGTACATCAAGGATGTTCATGAGAAGGAACTTGAGAAAATACTCAACAGAACTTTATCTGAATTTAAACCACCTTTCCCTCGATACACTTACAGGGAGGCACATGAAATTCTATGCAAAGAACTTGGATGTGAATTTAAGTATGGTACTGAAATTCCTTGGGAATGTGAAAAAGTTCTCTCCACTAATCATGAGACACCAATATTCATAACTGACTATCCTAGAGGTGCTAGAGGATTCTACGATCGTGAAGATCCCAACAGGCCAGGAATATTACTTGATTTTGACATGCTTTATCCTGAAGGTTTTGGTGAAGCTATTTCTGGAGCTGAAAGAGAGTATGAACCTATTAAAGTAGTAGCTAGAATGAAAGAGAGTGGTGAAGACCCTAACAAGTATAGATGGTATTTAGAGATGCTCAAAGAACTTTACCCATTAAGAACTGCAGGTTTTGGCATTGGTGTTGAGAGATTTACAAGATATGTATGTGGTCTTAGAGCTGTATGGGAAGCTAGGCCATACCCTAAAGTTGCAGGTATTGGACCTGCACCATGATTACAAGTTAATTCTCAAGCTTACAGAACTTCACCTCGAGTCTCTTAGACATTTAGAATGCTTGAAAGGTTGAAAGAACCTATGAAGACTGTCCTACAGGTAAATGTTACTTAGAAGAGCCTTAAGGCCCTCAACCCTTATAGTCACTAAGACCTCCATAATGCTGAGAAGGCAATCAATTCGATAGCTCTGTTGTCATAGTTTATGTGGAGCTTTCTAACTGATTCCCATACACCATGGACGTAGGAACACCTTTTGGTATTAGCATGCAAACATAATTTTTGAACATTGCTGAGTAGCTTCTTGATAATTCTACATAATCTTAAATGTTCTAGAACACCATTAAGGAAGAGGAGAGGTAATGAATTGTTTAGGATAATGTTAGCATTGAATGAGCTTTGATTATCTAGAATCTCCAACTCCTTCCTTTCACTACATACCATTTGAGAAAACATTAAATCTAAATATTAGATAGGAGAGTAGTGATGAAGTGAGAAAAATGAATTGTGATTAAGCTCGAGAGAGCTGATTCCTCTAAACCATGACTCTCTATAACTCAGTTCTTCATAACTTAAAGTACTTTCAGAATAATTTACTAGTTTTTAACATCTTAATTATTTTGTCTGGATAGTCTGTGGCTATCCAATCTAGATTTAATCTTCTAGCTCTCTCAAGATCATACTCATCATTGATAACCCATGATCCAATTTCCAAATTCAATCGCCTAGCTTCACTGACTAACTCTTTATCAATCATGTCAATTCTTGGTAGAATCATGTCAAGTTCAAGATTCTTCACAAGATTCTTAAGATTTAAAGGTCTACATACAAAGATAGCACCTGTTTTGAAATCTCTATTTCTAGCGATATTAAGTATTTTATGGTAGAAAGATACTACATACACTCTTCCCTTCAATTTATAGCTTTCAACAAGATTAAGAACATCATCTATGATATCTGGTTCCTTAATTTCAATGAATATCTTAACTTGAGTTTTTTCTAAATATTCAAGTACTTCTCTAAGTGTTGGTATTTTTTCACCTTTAACTTTCAATCTAGATATGTAGTTGTAAGTCTTTTCTCTAATCAATCCTTTAACTCCTGTTAACCTTTGAAGTTTCTCATCATGAAATAATACGAGCACCTTATCACTTGTCATTCTTACATCAAACTCTACAGCATCTACACCATACTCTACAGCTTTCACTATAGAGATTAAGGTGTTCTCTGGAAAAACTCCACAAGCACCTCTATGACCAATAACACGCATAGTTAACATTTTCACTCAAGGATAAATAACAATACTCACATAATATTCGAGTAACTGCAGTATCCTCTATGATGATTATTTTAATGAAGTGTTTAAAAAGGCCTACGCAGTACTATATGAGGGTGTTGAGTACTTGGCACGGTAGAGACGTCATTACTATTCTAGATTTCTCACGTGAAGATTTAGAAACGCTCTTCACCCTTGCTAGAGAAATGGAGAGATATGCAAAGTCAGGCATTGATATTCTTAAAGGCAAGATAGTCGCTTTAGCTTTCTTTGAACCAAGTACTAGAACAAGACTTAGCTTTGCAGTTGCGGCATTAAGACTTGGTGGTAAAGTTATTGATTTTGGTAGTGTTGAAGCATCATCAATAGCTAAAGGTGAAAATCTTGCAGATACTATAAGAATGCTTGACGCATATTCAAACGCTATAGTCATCAGACACTACATTGATGGTGCTGCAAAATTTGCTGCAGAAATTGCAGAAGTACCTGTAATAAATGCTGGTGATGGTTCACAAAATCATCCAACACAAGCCATGATTGACCTATACACAATATGGAGAGAATTTGAAACTATTGATGGATTATCCATAGGTCTTCTTGGTGATTTAAAGTATGCAAGAACAATAACATCACTCATACAGGGACTTGTAAAATTTAAAGTAAGTAAGCTATATCTAATATCACCATTACAATTGAAACCTAGAGATGAAGTTATGCAATTCATAGGAGGGTCAGGAATCAATTACTATCATACAAGTGATCTCTCAGAAGTCATTAATGATCTAGATGTACTTTATGTAGTCAGAATACAGAAAGAGAGATTTCCAGATCCTTTAGAGTACGAGCGTGTTAAAGGTAGTTATAAGGTAAGTCTTGAAATACTCAAAAAAGTCAAGAAAAAACTAATCATTCTGCATCCCTTACCCAGAGTTGATGAGATAGATTTAGAGGTTGACAATACGGAGTTTGCAAAATATTTTAAACAAGCAAGCTATGGTGTTCCTGTAAGAATGGCATTATTAACACTCATTTTAAAAGATAGTGAAATTTAGAATTGATTAGTTTCATAAAACTCTCTAACAATATCGATCCAAGATTTTCCTTTTCTATACATTTCAAGAACAATTACTCTAACCTTCTCAATAAATGTCAGTAAGTCTCTAGTTAAGATTTCACACTCAGTTTCTGAAAGACTTGAGAAATCGTTACTTAATAACATCATTAAGATATTGCCATATTTAATAAGTACGTACTCATTACTTAACTCTACAAGTTTTTCGAGAATTTTCCAATAGTTTAATTCCAGATGATTAACGTCTACATCTATGTTCAAGATAAGGGTTGAGCATTTTAGTAAATTTAAACATACATCTAATAAGTACTTGAGCAAATTATAGCTATTTGAGTATATTGCTAAATTTTTACTGATTTCTTCAGGTAGTTCTTCTAGAAATTTTAAACATTCATGCAATTGTGACGTTTTCATCGACAAGTATATTGTCTTCTTTAAATCCCATTTCCTGTAGAAGTCTTTTAACCCTATACCTATGATCTCCCTGAATTTCAATTACATTGCCATGAACAGTACCACCTGCAGCTAATTTTCTTTTCAATTCTTTAGCTATGTTATGTATATCTAGCTTTTTAACATCACCACTATCAATCTCAATGATAGTTACATTATGTCTTTTTCTTTTTTCAAGTCTAATTCTAATTACTGTTTGTTCTTTAACAATTGAGGTTTCTAAAACTTCACTATCTTTTTCAAGCACTGACGACAGTAGTTGATCAACCACATCGAACTGTGAATTGTTAAGCTTTTCATCCATGCTCTTTTATACCCCAAGTGAAGAATCTACCTAGAGTTAATAAGTATTTCGTTAAAGGGTTTTTAAATTCGAGAAAATTAATCATGACAATCTTCAATACTGGCAATTTTTAGAATTAAATATATAGTCTTTAAAACACCATTGACTAGACTTCTAAGACTTGATAAGTCTCTAGCATATATGGTAATGATGAATTCATGATTGTTCACAACTTCGGAATCCGCATATCCTTTATGAAACTTCATTTCCAATTTAGTAACTTCAAAGACCTTACGTAGAATTTCAAGTAGATTTTTATCCTGTAATTTAAGCTCAATTTGAGCCTTAATCATGATAATGTACCTATCTTCTCTTTAAGATATTTCACTTCCAAAATTCTAAGTATTGGTCCGTTGGGGCCGAGATCCTGACCATCTAGAAATTGTACTTCAATTTTCCAATCTCTATTATATACATTTCTAACTAGAATTATAGTGTCATAACTTTTATCAATACTATCAATCTCGTGAAGATTGCTCATTTCAATTACGGGTAGATTAAAAATTTGAGAAAAAATATCACTTACTTCTACATAATCTTTCAACTGTATAATTAATGCTCTTCTAGCTCTTTTCTTTACAAGTCTTCTTATAGGCATATCTATAAGTAATTTAACTCCAAATAACTTAATGGCGTACGGTACAAGTCTATAACTATCCTCATGAACTTCTATAAATTTAAGAATTGCCGGATTACCTTTTCTAGTCATCACATAAAGTATATATCTTGCATTTAATTCTAAAGCCTTAACAATTAAGTCACTAATTGACATTTTACCTCTATTAATTTTTACAGTATTCGGAATAGCTAGTTCTAATTCATTTAAGAATTGTCGTACTCTTATTGATGGATTTCTTGATGATGAGAGTACAATCTTATACATTACCTTGCTCTCTTCCTAGCAGCTTCTTTAGCTATTTCAATTCTCTTAAACTCTTCAGGTGTTAATGTTTTGCCAAGAATAGTTTGTGGTACATATGCACCACCTGCAAATGTAATTCCACATTTTGGACATCTCCAAATACCTGCAGCAAGTCTCTTGAATCTAGTTAACGATCTACAATTTGGACATCTATGTCTACCTCTCTGTTTAACTTCAATTTGAGTAATCTTTCTTCTAACACCCATACCATAACGGGCACTAAATCTACCAGCAGGTCCTACTACCTTGGTATGACTAAAGGGCATTGATATCTTATTTACAAGAATATTAACCCCTATTTAATTCTTACCTAAATGTTGTGTGTAGTTATAATGGCTGGTGGTTTAGGTTCTAGACTTGGGTATGTATGTAAACCATTACTAAAGATCTGTAATAAACCATTAATACAGTACATTATTGAGAAGGTTAATAATTTAGGTCGAGTTTATGTGGCATTATCTTTAAGATATAGAGAGCTTAAGAAATGGTGTATTGAAAATGATATTGAATACATCGTAACTAGTGGTGAAGATTATGTTAAAGATCTTAACTACATTTTAAAAATTGCAAATGTACCAACATTAATACTACCTAGCGATGTACCTTTCATTAAGAGAAGAACCTTAAGATCATTCATAAACATCGCTCAAGAAATTGAATCCAATATTGCTGAATTAGTATTTCTTCTTGATGATTATGTAGAAATTATGGGTGAAAAACCAGACGTTACTATAAATGATATGTACGTACCTTCAGGAATATCGCTCTTCAAAAAAGTACCTAAGGATTACGAAGAACTTTCGTGGAAAAGTATAATTTACCCTTACAGTCTAGAGTTTCTTAATGTTAATACATTCTGGCATTTAAAGCTCAGTCAAGATGTGTGTAAGTGGTGTTATGAAGAGGAGACTGAGAATGATAATTAATGTATAGGTCATTACCACTGTATCATATAGTTTTAATGCTTGTTTCACTTTCTCAATACTTAACTCATCAATATCATCACCTAAAGCATATTCGCTAGGTTTTTCTAATCTTACTCTTAAAGCACCTGCAAATGCGGCCATGATCCAGCCAGCATTGATGCTTTTAGTATTTGCATGATCTCTACGTATAATTCTCCAACAGTTTTTCCAATCTAATCCACAGATTATTGATGCTAGAATGGTAAGTATTGCTGTTATTCTCGCTGGGAGGTAATTTATTAAGGTATCTAGTTTTGCAGAAAACCAACCTATATTTATGAAAGGTTTGTATGGGTATCCTAAAAGACTATCCATAGTGTTTGTAAGTCTTTGAAGTAGAGCACCTACCCAACCAAGAAGTGGATAGTAGAAGAGTGTTGAAGCATATCCGTCAACTAAAGATTCTGATAAAGATTCAATAACAGCAGAAAGTACATGTTTATCATTAAGTGCAAAAACGTCTCTTCTAACAATTTCTTGCGTAAGAATTCTAGCTTTTCCTCTATCTATATGCCAATACTTAATGATATTCTTAACGTACCATCTCATTAACTTTATTGAAAATGATAACTTAACAATATATGCTGTAATTACTACATACATTACGTAATTTATCTTTAAGAGAATTAATGGAAGAATTGAGTAAAATATTAATACAGGACTCACAGAAATAAACCATACACATACGCCATAAATTCTTCCTGCATTTCTAGTTAGTTTTTGACATATTTTTCCTGTTAAGATTACTGGATGAATTTTTAAAAGAAAACCTTTAGGTTCACCTAAAGTTATGTCGAAAATTAATGCGAGTACTAGTATGAGTATGTACTCAATCGATATAATCTTCATGTTTACTTAACTCTTATGAACTTCCAACCTTTTCTACCAAGAATTAAACCTTCTCTTCTATACTTCTCTATAATATCTGCAAGTTTTTCCTGTTTTTCCCAATAACCGTAAAGTTTACCCATACCTATAAGTCTGTAAAGTTCTTTCTTTATCTTTTCAGGAATTTTACCACTCTTCTCTTCAGAAAATGGTGTCCCAGGTAGCGGTATGAATGTGTGCATATGTATTTTAGCACCCATGTTTATAAGTTTTCTAATTAACTTCATAGTCTCTTCAATATCCTCTTCAGTCTCTCCTGGAAGACCAAGTATGAAGTCTACATCAACTTTAAATTCATGTTTTCTTAAAACTTCTACAGCATTTATGATATCTTCCACATCGTGTCCTCTATCTATATACTTGAGAATTCTGGAACTACCACTCTGTGCACCAATAATTATTGATTTATTTGCAACCTTACCCTTAATTAATCTAATAGTATCTTCATTAATGAAGTCAGGTCTTACTTCACTTGGAAAAGTTCCTAAAAAGAATCTAGTACCGTAGCTTAAACATAGGTTATACAACTTATCTATCAATTCTGAAAGGGCATCATAATTTAGAGAACTTCCATTACCACCGTATGCGAAAGCATTTGGCGTTATAAATCTTAAATCTCTATAACCCACTTTAAAGAAGATCTTTGCATGAATTATAATATTCTCAATATCTCTATGTCTCATTCTTGAACCATGAAGATAAGTTACTTGACAGTACTTACAACCCCAAGGACAACCTCTACTAATCTCTATAGATCCGTAAAGTTTTCTCCAATGTGGAAAGGGTGGATATTGTAGTTTTTTAAGAAATTGTCTCTTCCTAATGAGTATTAACTCGTCATTGCATCGATACACAATACCTTCAACTTTATCTAAATCTTCATTCTCTTGAAGATAATGTATTAATTTGGGTAGAGTATGCTCAGCTTCACCAAGAACAGCAATATCGAAATCTAGACTTAGTAAAGTACCTGCAGGATCACCGGATGCGTGAGGACCTCCAGCAACTAGTAAAACGTTTCTTCTACGTCTCTTAAGAATACTTAATCTTCTTATCAATTCTAGTTTTTCAGGTAATTGTGTTGTCATTAAGCTAAGACCTAGAATTAACATGTCATACTTCTCAGCCAGCTTTAGAGATTTTTCAAGAAGTTCTTCCTCACTATATGCTAAGTATAGATTCTGATAGAATCCTTCAAGATCGAGACACGAAATTACAGCATTTAAAGAATACTTATTTTCAACATCGTAATATAGTAGTACTGCAAGATTTCTCATTACCTCATGCACAGCTATAATGAAGGAAATATTTATGCATTTTTCAGTTAAGAATATAAAACTATAAGGAGTTAATAAGAATAATCTTGCGGGGGTGCCCGAGTCAGGTCAAAGGGGGCGGGTACGGGTCAAGAACCCGCCGAATTCAGGTCCCGCTGGCGTAGGCCTGCGTGGGTTCAAATCCCACCCCCCGCACCAATAGCGAAAACTGAAATACATGGTTAGTAAGTTTATAAATCTTCTTAAACAGAATTATAATTGACTATTCGTGAAATTTAAGTCTGAAAAAAGTGAGAAGAAAAAATACCTATACATTTACACTAGTAATTATGGTGATAAGAGAATATATTTTCTAGGTATGAAAATGCCTTTAAGACATTTCATTATTGGTCTAATTTTTCTAATACTTGCAATTATATTCTTCACATTACCTATAATCTTTACACCAATAATATTAGACCTTGTGAGTATTATTTTTGGATTCGTATCACTAATACTTACAATTACTACTTGGATTTATGGAATTGATAGAGATTATCTTGATACTAGATTTGGAAATATTGAAGAATTATTGCGTAAAATACTTGAAGTATTAAGTAGAAAGTAACTTCTTTTTACATATAAGTAAGTTTATACTCATATCCTTAGGAGTTTTATTTATTGCATAAGCTCTAACACTCATATCAATTGCTTTTTTTAATTCACTTACTGCTCTTATGGTTTTATAACTTGCTTCAGTTGTTAATAGTAAGTTTATGTTAAGCTCTACAGCAATACTTGCAAGTAATGCATTTATACCAATACTATCAGCATCATAAAGTTCAGTAACATTACCAACACCCATAAGTAAAGCATTTTCTGGAAAGTACTTTCTAGTTAAGTAATATGTCGTTAGTGATCTTCCTAAACCTTGGCATGGAGCTTTGAGTATAGGATCAAGAATAACGTGTTTCTTACTTTCAATTACGTCAAGCACTTTCTTGAAGTAGTTAATGGTTTCTTCGGGCTCATAGTGAGTATCAGGTATTAAAACTATCGGTATTTCATAATTTACATATTTTTCAATTGTTCTTGATGTTACACTAAGTATAAGATTCACATCGGCTTCAATAGCAGTCTCAATTTCATCTTTATTAAAAGAATCTATACTTACAGGTACTTTCAACTCCCTCTTTATGAGTCTCACTAATCTCCTTACTTTTTCAGGTTTTGCCTTAATTACTGATGCACCAATATCAATAATATCTGCACCCTCACTAACGTAATATTTAGCTATTTTCAAAACTTCTTCTTCACTTCTTAATGTTGCATCAATAATTTCAGCAAGAATTATTGGTATATTTTCCCTAATTTCGATTATACGTGTACTCTCATCACCAATACTTAGAAGCACTCTTCTAGATTTTCTAAAATCTTGAAGAATTTCTTCTTCAAATTCTTTCTTATGATTCGGGAGTAAATAATCTGCAGGTAATGTACTTGACAATTCAATACCACTTCTTAAAGCTTTAATAACTATAGGCAATTCACTAATGTTCTTAGTACCTTTAATTGCTTTAATCTTAAATTTTCTAGTAAAGTTTCCAACATCACCAAGAATAGTGCCTGGAAAGATTATGATGTCTAAATCTTCAATAATTTTAGGATCTATAAATTGAAGAATATCTTCAATGTAAATGTTTGTGATAAAGTCTATAGGTAATTCTATTACTTTAAGATCAACATCTTTAAATTCTCTTAAGAGATTCTTAACTATCAATGAGCCGTATCTTGAAGTAATAATTCCAATTCTCATACTTTCAATAATTTTTCAATAATTTTTACATAACTTCTGATTTTAAAATTTACGTTCAGTAACCTACTAATCACATTATCAATATCATGATTTCCAAATACTCCACTAACTAAGTATCTCTTAACATTACGTAATTTGAACAAATATTCATTACTATGAATTTGTTCTAAATTATCTGTTACTATATAGTATGTATGCAGATTTTCAGGTAACGATTTAGCACTTAATTCTTTCTTAGATATGGAATTTACAATTAATTCACCCACATCATTGACTAGTCTATATAGACCTACAATACTTGTTGTTAATCTTGGATTAATTTCAATTATGTAAATGTCATCATTACGTAAAACTACATCGATACCAAAATATCCCTTCAAACCTCTAAATTTCCTTATGAGATCTATTACGAGATTAAAAGCAATATCTACATACTTATGTATGGGTAAGATTCCTCCAAAATATTCGAGGTTGTTGTTTAAATGTATTAGTTGTAAATTCAAGCTCATAAGTAACACATCACTACCATTAGAAATGACCGAAATACTTGAAGGTATACCTTCAATATATTCTTGAAGAATTACGTAATCTCTACTTGAGTATCTTAATGCATAATTTAATGCCTTTTCAACTTCCCATATAGATTTGATAACTACTTGTCCACAACATCCTGCGGAGTCTACAGGCTTAATGATATGTGTCTTATCATTGAATCTCTCAATATCTTCAATTCTTCTCAACTTCATTGTCTTAGGTACTTTAAATCCAAGTTCTTGAAGTTTAGTAATGCATGAATACTTATTTGAAAAGAGCTTAACAAGGTCTCTACTTGGACCAACATACTCACATTCAGCTATGTCCATAAGTTTAATAAGTTCGTTGGGTGGCGCTATGGCAATGATTAAGTCACACATCTTTGATAATTTCTCAATAACATCGTAGTAATTCTCTTTCTTAACTTCAATAATTTCAACTTTAGGTAGCTCTACATAATCTCTCAATTTTTCAGACAGGGTAGTCATGATGAGATGGGCATTGCTTGACAAACTTTCAATTATAGTTCTCGTCATAGCATATCCTTCAATCAAGAAATTAAGATCTTCACTTTTCTCGAAAGTACTTAAGAAATACTCAGTTACAAGTATTCTCACAATTTACTAAGTATAGAGGCGGACTTTAAGATATTACTAAAATCATTTCATATGATCTTAGTAAGGTATATGTAGTTGAACGTAAGGGAAGGAGTTATACGAAATTTTTATATGGACCAGTACGTTAATGTTATATACTTTCTAATTCTAAACCCTCATCGAGGAATTTATGAGAAGATAGTTTTCTCTAGAGAAAACTATGATTATCTATTCTTAATAAGTAGAGAAAAGACTCGATGATTCACGCGTATAAGAAATATCATGAATATGTGAAAAATCTCATAAGAAAGAAAAAATAATAACTAGTAAAGTAAATAAAAACAATTCAGACTAACATTCCTGATTCAACATCCACAAAATTAATAGGACCACTTAGCGAAAAGTTAATAAAATTAACAAGCCATACCAACTAAACAACTAGCCGGGTGGTGTAGCGGTCAAGCATGGCGGGGGTGGGCCTTTCCTAAAATACTTAACAATATTCTAGCAAAATCTCCATAAATTTCAAGAACATACGTTCTAACTAGAGGTCTTATCCTAACATACTCATTAACAC